>Ga0065719_100166_pt1 | contig 25328 bp, 19 predicted proteins | sample GBSCel85sediment_FD_59106 | JGI IMG/M metagenome (GOLD analysis project Ga0065719, IMG submission 59106) | Hot spring sediment microbial communities from Great Boiling Spring, Nevada - Cellulolytic enrichment CS 85C v3 (version 3) | ecosystem: Environmental > Aquatic > Thermal springs > Hot... | reverse complement strand
ATAGCCATCCTCGAGACAGGATTATGGCATGAGGAGTTTGAGAGAGGGATAGGCAGGCTTCCCGCCGGCTTTAGGGAGGCTGCTGAGGCACTTGCCGAGACATATCCCGGGGTCAGGATACCAATAGCTCCATGGGACTTCGAGCACATTCTCATGGCCGTCCTGCTCTCTAAGAGAGCGAGCTATGAGATTGTGAGGAGGTGGTGTAGAAGGCTTTGGGAGATGTTCCAAGGAGATCTTCGCATGCTAGCATCGGCCAAGCCCACAGCCTTGAGAAGGATCACCCGGAGCTATCAGCTCTTGGATGCAGTGAGATCCATGAGAGACTTGATGAGGATTGTTGAGGAGCCTAGGAGAATTCGCGAGGAGATTATCGAGAGATTTGGTGCGCCTCGTGAGCCACTCTCAAGTTATATCCTAGGCATGCCACCTGAAGCTGCTAGGGTTATCCTCCTTTCCGCTTGGGGCATAGGCCCGAAGGTCGCCGACTCAACAATACTCTCGACATTCAAGGCGCCGCACTTTATACCATGCGACGTCCATCTGAGGAAATTCATCACAAGGCTCTCATTGGCCGAGGATTTCAAGATGCCGGAGAAGAGCCTCTGCAGGAGGTTTCTATGCAACAGCGAGCCGGCCTTAGGATTAGACCCATGCCCGAGCCGAAGATGCCTCCGAGCAATTCTCAGGCCTCTTGGCGAGCTTGGAGGATGGATGCAGACCCTCATCTACCTCCACGGAAAAGAATGCTGCAGATCCATGAAGCCGCGATGCGACAAATGTTCTCTGAGAAGATTATGTGCCTCCTCAACCTCTTTCCAAGACTAGCTAAATTGGATTAGCTAAATTGGGAAATATTCTTTAAGCTCTGACAGCTTTCAAGAGCCTATTTGGAGGATTATATCCACCCTTAGATGGATGTAAAATCTCCCTCTNCCTTAAGAGTGATGGAATCCCNATGATTCCATCTTGGGATGCTGCCTTATCGCCCTTAAGAGGCGCTCGACCNTGCAAGCACATTATTATTCCTTCCATGGAGAAAGTGCCAAATAGTGATTTGTGGGTTTATCTTCTAGGGCCGGGGTCCCATAGCCAGGTAGTGGGTCGGCCTCGAGATCTNATATGGGGCTGGTCNGATGACGGGTTAGCCGATGCCCCTTCGCGGGGCGCGTGGGTTCAAATCCCACCCCCGGCGCACACACCCCTCTCTAGATTATCCCAGTGGACCCGATTATGCTGCCGAGGCTTTTTATCAGCGCGGCCTCTATCACCGCCGCGAGCGCGAGTAGTAGGGCTGATAGGGCGATCGCTATGAGGAGCATCTTCAGCTCTCCTCTCAGCAGCCATCTCCTACGGAGGATGATGTGGGATATGGTGATGGATTCGGCGATCGCGACCCCGTAACCTAGGAGCTCGAGGATTCCATAGCCCGTCAGGAGTATGATGAGTATAGTCATGGCGATCATTAGGTTTACGGGTATCCCCATCTGGGCCGAGGTCCAGCCGAGGAACCTGCCCGTATTGAATACTATGTAGCCTGCTAGTGGTGGGCCGGCGAATGGTATGATCCCGAGAAGGGCTACGAGCATGTTGTTTGAGAAGATTCCGAGCTCGAGGTTTTCCTCTCCAAGCCTTTCAAGGCTCTCCTGTATCTCTCCTCCCTCCTCGTCGCTTAATGGGAAGAATGCGCCAGCTATTAATAGGCCGATAAGTGTTACCATTATTATCAGGGCGAGCTTCAGCCTCTTCACTATGAGCTTAGCGGCCTGCAACCCTCCTGTCCACCTCCTCAGCCACCTCGCCATAGACGGGGTTCAGCCTCTTAAGGCGGCTCATTCGCGGGACCGAGAGCGGGTCAGCCCCCCTTAGAGCCGCAACATAGAGCGAGACATAATCCATGAACATGAAGAGTTTTAGGAGCTCCTCGGCCTCATCCCACGCATCAACCCTTACCGAGAATATCCTATCCTCGCCCAGCAGCTTGCTGAAGGCATCTATTGTTCTCGAGATCTCCGGCGGCTCCTTCACACTCCTCGGCATGATCACGAGAGCGTTGTCCGGCAGCGCCTCAAGGTCGTTGTGAAGCGCCTCCGGGAATTCCGCGTAGCAGCAGTGCATCTTCGCATTCTCGTTTAGCTGACACTTCAGCCTATAACCAGCCTCCCTAACCCCATCATAGGCATAGATTACCGGATATGATGATGTTATCCTCTCAGCAAGCTTCTTGGCGAGATTTCTCTCCGAGGGCACATGCTCTCGTAGCCCGGCTAGGTGATGCTCTAGAGCATCATAGTCGAGGCTGATCCTCATGAGGCCTAGTGCCTCGAGCGCTCCTAGGGCGGCGCCCAGCATGCTTGGAAACGCGTATCTCGGCGGGACATCAGCTCTGACCGGGATTACCGGCACGCCATATCTCTCAGCGAGCCTCAGTAGGGCGCCGCCGCTTGTGATGAAGACGCAGGGGACTCCCGCGTCCATCAGCCTCATCACGGGCTTCACGGTCTCGGCGGTATTCCCAGAGTGACTCACAGCTATCGCTAGATCCCAGTCGAGGCTTCTCAGCCCATAGCTTCTCTGGATAGCCGTCTTTACATCGCTTCCCGAGAGGAGCCTCGCGGCCGCGTCGCAGATTATCCCGGAGCCGCCGATGCCGAGAAAAATTATCCTCTCGACGGGCTTCACGTTTATATTAATTCTCCGCCCATTCTCCAAGCCCCTCCTTAAATCATGAACATAATCTGCCACTATCTCGAAGGCTCTTCGAAGTGGTTCACATGAGTATGTCTCGGGCGCGTCCAGCCTGCTCAACTATTTCCACCTTCTGGCTTTAATGCCTCACCACCAAGCTCCTTAACAGCTTTAATTAGCTCTTTCTCAACTCTATCGAGTATCTTCTCGCATGTCTCCTTCCTCCTCCCGATCATTCTCATGTAGATGCGTATGAAGGATGTTCCCTCCCTCTTCTCCGGGTGGCTCTTGATATAGAGGCTGGGGGCTGCTTTTCTCAGCTCGTCGAGCCTCGGCGCTAGACTAGACTCGGGAACACCTCTCACGTAGATCCATCTATCAGCTATCGCTATCTTCTTAACCTTCTTCTCGAGTAGTGGCTTAACCCTGTTTAGGAAGATGTCTTGGAGCTCGCTCGGGACTCCTGGGAGGCAGACGATCCAGCATCTACCAGCCTTGAGGAGGGCTCCCGGGGCTGTTCCAACATTATTCTCAAGAGGCTTTGCACCGCGCGGGAGCATAGCCATCTTCATCCTCGGCGGTGTCAGCTCCGGCGACTCGACGATGCCCTCCCTTGCCAGCTCCTCATAGCGCCTCCTTATCATCTCGAGAGCCCTCTTGTTTAGGACGAGCTTTCTCCCGACTGCCCTCGCCACCCCCTGGAGGGTCACGTCATCATATGTGGGCCCGAGACCGCCGCTCGTTATTATCCAGTCCGCGCCTCTCCTCACCGCCTCCCTTATCACAGAGCTTATCTCGGCCACGTCATCGCCGACGACCGTTATCCTCGAGACCCTGCCGCCGAGGGAGCTTATCTGCCCTGCGAGCCAGCTAGCATTAGTATTCACAACCCTTCCATCGAGAAGCTCGTATCCGACCGATATTATCTCGAAGATCGTCTGGAGGCGCGGTCCACGCGGCATAAATAAGCTCCTCANAATGTCGGGAACCACGCTCAATATAACGGTTAACGTTGCGGGATTCGGGCAAAACCAAAATAAGGCTCTCTGAGGAACTAGGTTAGGCTGGTGCCTACGAGAATGAGCTCCTGGAGTAGGCTAATGCAGTTGAGTGAGGTGGAGTGTAAGCGGATATTCCAAGATCTTGCGAAGCTTGAGGGCGATCAGGTTGCCAAGCGCTGCGGCGTAGTCTTCATCGAGCCCTCAAAGCCAGGCAACAAGCGTGGGAGATATATCGTGAACCTGCTTACGCGGACCTATTCCGTCGAGCTTGACTCGCATGAAGTCGTGGACCTGGTGGCCGGTAAGGCCGCCCCCCTAGAGATCGCATACATAATCCTTAGATATCTCTCATCTACCGGCGGTGTTGGGAAGAAGGAGGATTGGACTCAGTTCACGGACTTCCCGAAAGGAAAGCTGTATAAGAGCTATTTTGACAGATACGTGATAAGGCCTCTCGCCAGGGTCTTTGGCTATGACTCGGAGAGGTATGAGTCGGCATGTAGGAGGCTTGGTGGTAAGAAGGAGAGGCTTGGCGGGATAAGCTACTCCTTCAATTTCCTCCCGAAGATCAGGATTCTCACTCAGCTCTGGGCTGGCAAGAAGGAGGAGTATATCGAGCCCAGGGCGAATCTCATGTTCAATTATTCTACGAGATACTTCTTGTCGACAGAGGATATACTTCTCGCAGGGAGGATTATGGTTGGCGTCATGGCCTCTGAGGCTAGGAAGGTTTGAGGGGTGTGAGCGGCATGCTGGACGGTATTAGGAGGGCTCTTGAGAGCGTTGCGGAGGCGCTTAAAACTCGGAGGCTCTCGGAGGAGGAGGTAAGGGAGCATGTCGAGGAGTTCAAGCTCATGCTGATATCGAATGATGTCGCGGTCGAGGTGGCTGAGAGGCTTGGCGAGGAGCTTGCTGAGAGGCTTAGGCTCATCAGGGTTAGGAGGTTCGGGGATGGCGAGGGCGAGGTAATGGAGCTCGTGGCTGGCGTGCTAGACTCCGTGATAAGGGAGGGCTCCCTCGACGACCTGCTTAGGAGGATCCGTGAGAAGGCTTCCATGGGGGAGCCGTTTGTAATCCTCTTCGTCGGCCCTAATGGTGGGGGCAAGACGACGACTGTTGTAAAACTTGCGAGGCTTCTCCAGAGGCATGGCTTCAAGTGCTTGATAGCAGCCTCAGACACCTTTAGGGCCGGGGCCATAGAGCAGCTTCAGAGGCTCGCTAGCGAGGCTGGCGTCAGGGTTGTATGCCAGAGATATGGCGCCGACCCGGCGGCTGTCGCAATGGATACTGTTATGAGCGCTAGGGCGAATAGGATACCGGTAGTCCTCATAGATACCGCTGGTAGGACCGAGGTCGACCATAACTTGCTGGAGGAGATGAGGAAGATTAAGAGGGTTGTAGGCCCGGATCTCGTGATCTATGTTGGGGATGCGCTGGCTGGGAATGCGGCGGTGGAGCAGGCCAGGAGGTTCGACGAGTATGTCGGCGTGGACTACATAATTCTCGCGAAGCTTGATGCCGATGCGAGGGGAGGCTCAGCTATCTCGATAAGCTATGTGACCGGCAAGCCCGTGCTCTTCGTCGGGACAGGGCAGGGCCTCGACGACCTCGAGCCCTTCACCAAGGATCTTTTGAAGAGGCTTATACTTGGCAGGCGCTGAGCAAGGGATTATTAACCCCGCGCCCACACCCTATCCACGAGATGGAGTTAAGGCGGTTTCTCAGCTCGATTGCCTTTGCCCCTCCCGGGCCGCGACCCAGCTTCCAGAGCCACCATGTTCTCGAGGCAATTCTCGTGATTGGGAGGGAGGCTCCTATTGGGAGGAAGAGGCTGGCCGAGATCCTAGGGTTGGGGGAGGGCGCTGTGAGGACCCTTATCCAGAGGCTTAAGGACCAGTCTATCGTGAGCGTCTTAGGTAGGGGCGGCTGCGCGCTCAGCGGGAAGGGTGAGGAGCTTCTCCGGGAGCTTGAGAGGAGGATGAGGGATGTTGGTCCGGTGAGGCTCGAGCTTCCATGGAGCTATCCCGCAAACTACGTCTTGATAATTCATGATGCTGTTGGCAGGGTTTCCAAGGGGCTTGAGCAGAGGGATGAGGCTGTGAGGGCGGGCGCGAAGGCGCTCATGATCCTTGCATATCAGGGTGGTAGGCTCTTGATGCCGGGCGTCTCAGATCTCTCCGCGGAGAGGCCTGAGTTCGCATCACATCTTATCGAGGAGCTTAGGCCCGTGGATGGCGATGTTATCCTGATAACAGGTGGTGATTCCCTGGCGGAGGCTAGGAGGGGCGCTTTGGCCGCGGCCCTAACCCTCCTCTAGATAGCTCCTCCACTTCTCCGGGTCGAATCTCCTCTCCATCCTCTCGATCTCCTCAATGAAGGCCTTCTCCAGGTCTACTCCAAGCCTGTTAGCTAGCTGGAGGAATAGGGAGAATGCTTGGCCGAACTCCCTAGCCACGTCATTCTCGGGGACCTCATGGCCTAGCCCCCTGACCTTGTAGCCCTCTCTCACGAGGATGTGGCGGCCGATCTCAGAGATCTCCTCGACTAGGTGGGTGAAGATCTGGGACTCCTTGAACTTGTCCCAGCCTCGGGCCTTCTCGAACTCGAGCATCCTCTTCTGGGCCTCTGAGATCCTCATTCCGATGACTGCTGGCGCGGAGCAAACATATATAGTCACCNTGCTGGAGTCTGATCGTCGAGGTTTTCTGGGCATGTCGAGCCTTGAGCAGCAGTTGGCGAGGGCTGTCTCGGAGCTCCAGGTTCTCGAGAGGGCTCTAGAGGAGCTTCAGGGGTCTATCGCGGCTCTGAGAGCTGCCTTGAGTGAGCATGAGAGGGCTCTGGAGCTGCTGGAGGAGCTTAAGGCCCGGGGCTCCGCCTCAAATATACTAGTCCCGATAGGCGGCGGGAACATGATAGAGGNGGAGGTNAAGAGCGTGGAAGAGGTTTATGTGAGCCTTGGCGCCGGGGTTGTTATGAGGCAGCCAATAGACCAGGCGATCGAGCTTATGAGGCGGAGGATGGAGAACCTGAATTCGGCGCTTCGGACTAGGGAGGAGGCGCTCGCCAGCTATGCTCAGAGGGCTGATGAGCTTAGGAGGCTTGTCGAGGCGTTATATAGGAGGATCTCAGAGGCGCGGCAGGCCGGTGGGGGAGGGAAGTCGGCTAGCGGGTGAGTTTAAGTCCTATTTCCGAACCCTATATTCTGGGATGTCTGGAGGTCATAGGTTTCTCGAGCATATGAGTGATGTCTTTGTTGAGGCTTGGGGGCCGACGCTTGAGGAGGCTTATAGGCAAGCAGCCCTAGCATTTTATGAGACTCTCACGAGCCCCGAGAAGGTTCTCTGCTCTGAGGAGAGGTTTGTCGAGGCCTCTGGTATGGATCTCGAGGAGCTTCTCTATGACTGGATAGAGAAGCTTATCATACTCTTCGACTCCGAGGGCTTCCTAGCGCATGATGTTGCTGTGGAGAGGATCTGGAGGGAGGATGAGATGTGGAAGCTTAGGGCGGTTCTCAGGGGCGAGAGGTATGATCCGGGAAGGCATCCGCAAGGGACGCATGTCAAGGGCGTAACATATCATATGATGATGGTGGATGCTGAGTCGCCGGTGAAGAGGGTTCGAGTCCTCCTAGACATCTGAGGAGGATCTTGATGGAGGCTTTCACGGCGCCGAGGAGAAANNTTAGGCTNGACGTCCTCATACCATCATCCTTCTCGAGGGAGGCCTCCAGCCCGAGGGATAAGATGCTTAGGCTCGGGATGCTGGCGAGATTCCTCGCGGCGGCCAGGGTCGAGGCGTTGATAATATATCACGAGGAGCTGGAGAGGCCTGATCGGAGAAACGCGGAGTTCATTAAGATCGTGATGGATTACCTGAACACCGCGCCATATCTGAGGAAGAGGCTCTATGAGCTTAGGCCCGAGCTCCGCTACGCCGGCCTCCTGCCACCTCTCAATATCCCGACGCACCCAGAGAGAGCTAGCCTAGACTATCCGCATTTTAGGGAGGGCCTCGTGATATCCTCTGGCTCAAAGTCCGTGGTTGAGGCGGGGCTTGAGAAGCCCCTGAGGCTGAGGCGGAGGCTTGCAAAGGGCTCCAGGGTTGTCCTGAGGATAGAGCCGCGGGAGGATGGAAGGGTCAGCGTGGTCGCGAGATCTAAAAGGAGCGTGGAGGTCTACCCGGGATTCAGGACCGCGATAGTCGAGGAGAGGCTCTCGGAGATCGTCGGAGGCTATGATCTCAGGATAGCGACATCGAGGAAGGGCGCTGATATCCGGGAGATATTACCGGCGCTGAAGGAGGCTTGCATGGGAAAGGAGAGGNTATGCGTCGCCTTCGGCGCCTCGAGGGAGGGGCTATATGAGATNGCTGAGAAGCAGGGATTCAAGCTCGAGGACCACTTCGACTACATCTTGAACATGATGCCGCTTCAGGGNGTNAGGACCATTAGGACCGAGGAGGCTGTGGCATACNCGCTCGCGATCCTCAATCTTATCTTGGATTAATAGCCCCACCAGCCGACCTCCTCGACACGGTATATTCTCCTCCTTCTAAGGAATATCATGAGTATTGAGATCGCGACTAGGGCCGCGGCTCCCGCCATTATCATCATGGTTAGGATCCGCTCGTCTAGGCCTCCCGGCGGCTTAATCTCGGTTGTCTGCTGGCTTGTCGCGTTTGGCTCCTCGATCCACGCGCGGATAAGATATGCCCCGCCACCTCTATCCGCGAGATTGTCGACCCTGATTATGAACTCGTAGACGTCTCCCGGCTTCCACTCTCCGGAGACATCAAGCCTAATCTCTCCTCCGGGCTCCTTGCTCGAGCCATATGTGAGCCTGCGATCACCCATGAATAGTGATGCTGATAGCCTCATGTCCTCGAGCGGGTTCACTATGACCCTGACCACGCTCCTGCTGCTGTTTAGCCTAGCCCTGATGATATAATAGTCGACGTGATCCGCGAAGTCTCCACCATCATCCGCTGATGCCAGGTATCCCTTGGCCTCGATGATCCTCCCGGGCGAGATGTCTGGTAGATGTATTGCGGTCTCAGGGCTTGAGCCCGCGTCACCCATCCCGGAAGCATAATCCTCGACATTCTCTAGCAGGAGGGTGAGATTGTACTTCATGGAGCCGCTATACCACCCTAGGGTAAGATAGTGGCTCTGGGCTGGGCCGCTGGACTCTAGGCTAGGCTGGTATGCTATCTCTATCCTGTCTCTCGTCCCGGAGCCATACTGGATCTTCTTCTGGGCTATGAGCTCGCCTGACTCCTTGTAGAGGGAGATTATGCCCCTGCCCTGCTCAACCCCATTTATCTCGACCTCTATCTTCAGCCGGTATCCGGGCTTGAGGCCATCCAGCCTAAAGCACTGCTGCCCCATGCTCGCGTTCAGGATATAGTGGCCGGATTCCGGGATTGTTATCTCGCCGGGTATCAGCTTGATGATGGGGGCTGTCTCGAAGCTCTCCCCGGGCTCCTGGCATAGGGCTGACTGGGCCATAAAGGCTGCGAGGAGCATGATCGCGATGAGCGGTAGGGCCTGCCTCGACCTCATCCCCGATATGCTCCAGCCTCTAGTGTATTAGGTTTTTCNTCCCCGGGAAAGAGCCCAGGAATACTCCGGNATGACNTGAGATNCGNGAGAGAGATTAGATCCCTCTGGGGAANGAGTTTTTCACAAAAAATTTGAGGGGGGTTTAAAAAATTNGGANGGTTGGGGTGTTTTACTTCTTTGGTGGTGGCGGTGGGTAGATGCCGAGCCTGCGTCCGCGCCAGCGGACGTACTCGCTGATAATTATCGCGAGGACGATGACCAGCAGTATNATGCCGACGATCAGCGCCACGAATGTTCCGAAGTCTAGCGGTATTCCAGCTATCTCGGTGAATGGNGGTAGCGCGAACTCAACTGTCTTCGGCACCTTAGCCATTATATCGGCCTCTGTCAGGGTAACGGACTTCTCGTCCTTGAATGTCTTCCAGTCGACCTTGACCGTGTATGTGCCCTCGGCGAGTCCTGTGAACATGGCCTCGCCCTTATCATCTGTTACCGCTGTTCCGACCAGTGCTCCGGCGCTTAGGAGGTCTACCCTAGCTCCGGCCAGCGGCTGCCCTGCAGCTCCCCTGACTATCACTTTGATGTCTCCTAGGCCGTATAGTAGCTTGAAATCTGTGCTGGCTCTTGATGTGGTTATCGTGTCGGTTATTGTCTTCTCCCTCGTCACGGTGACCGAGTATGAGATCGGCCTGCCTGCCTCATCCTCGAGCGGCACCATCTGGAATAGCGCCCTGCCCTGGCTGTCGGTCTTGGTCTCTACGCCCTCTAGCTTGACTGTTGCTCCTCCGACAGGTCTTCCATCAACATCAACGACTGTTATTGCTATGTCGCCGACAGGGAGCACCAGCTCCTTGAGGCCTTCTGGTAGCCCGACGTATGAGGCGGCTGTGGTCTTGCCATAGCCGGTGTAGCTGACTGCCACGGTGTAGGTCTTGCTCTTGACCATCGCGACGACATTGACCTTTGTTGTCCTTGACCGAGATGCTGGCGTATGGACCGTTCTCTATCGAGACCTTGTCAGCGGCTACTGGCACAGCTCTCCCAGCCATGTCCTTGACCGCGAAGATGGCGTCCGTGAGGCCTAGCTCGATATCCAATGGAACTGTTCCAATGTTGACTGTGCTAAGGTCGAATGTCTTCCTAGCAACTGTCTCGCCCTTCCACGTCACCTCAATAGTGTATGTTCCTCTCGGCAGCATCAGTAAGCTGATCGTGTCCCTTCCACTAAACTCTGCCTTGAAGCGGATTTCCTCGGCCTTGACGACGACCTTCAGGTCCTTCCGGATTTCGTCTGTGAGGGTCTTACCCTCATATCCGAACCTCAGCTTGGCGTCAAAGACTGCCGCTCTCACGTCAGCATGCTCCTTGAGTAGGGAGCCCGTTGGAGCCTCGTAGGCAGACATATCAAGTCTTCCGTTTGGCAGTGCCCTCGGCAACATTACCTTCCACTCTATCTGGTCGCGCTCGCTGTTGTAGACCTCCTGTGCCACGCCAAGCAGGTATGGCCAGACAGGCTTCATTGCCTCATCGTTGACCTTTTCCTGCGCTGGCAGGTAGAAGGCCCTCACGATGTATGTTACGAATCTCTTGATACCGCGGTCTCTTAGGTCCTTGTCAACCTTGTCGTCTCCGTCAACATCGTACATGACTGGGCCGATTGATACGTTCATTACTCCTGTGTAGCCTGCTCCTCCGAAGCTACGGTCTTCATCCGCTAGCCTAGCCGCATGGTACTTCTTTAGGTAGACGTCGTCAACCGGCTTGGCTGTCCATGCTGTTCCGGCTGTGTAGTGCCATGCCGCTAGCTTACCTGTCGCCTTGTCAACAAGCATTACCAAGACTCCCTCAATCGGCCTGCCGTTGAAGTCCTGGACCTGCACCGTAACAGCCGTGTAGTTCACCTGTACCAAGAATGGCTTGCTCCTAGCGTTGAAGACGCATAGGCCGATGCAGTCGTACTTGTTGTCAGTCCTATTCGCGAATGTCGTGTCTATCTTCGTTATTGCGTATGCGGATGGCGACTCATCTGGGAAGTATGCGTGAGTCATCTTGGGCTCTACTGTTGGCTTGACATATTCTGCCTTCTTGTCTACCAGCTCGACCTCCTTGCCTGTTAGCCATGCCTTCCAGAAGTCTGCAGAGTAGTCGCTCGTGTATGCTGGCGGTTCAACCCTGTATCTGACTGTCATTCCGACCCAGAAGGNCTTGGTTGGCTCTGTCCCGCTCTTGACATTGACTGTTCCTGTGGCGTCTGTTACTCCGGATCCCTCTGCGGCTATTATGCCGGCGTCAAGGTTCCTGATGGCGTACTTGACAGTGTATCCTTGGATCGGGTATGGTACTAGTCTTCCAGCCTCATCCCTCCATGTTAGAACGACGAAGTTGACCTCCTTGGCTGCTGCGAGCATTATCGGGACATCTATGCTGAGCTTTCCAGCCGTTCTCAGCGCGCCGTCTCCGAATGTTTCATTGTTGAGTACTAGCTTGGTGTGGACTAGGTCGTCCAGCCAGTCTATCGCTGTGTGGTTGGCGCTGAAGACGTACTTCCATGTGGTGTTCATGAATCTCGGGCCTGGTATTAGGTCAAAGCTCACAATGCCGTCAGCATCCTTGGAGCTTACCAGCGTTACCCTGAGATCACATCCAAAGGCGCTATCCTCACATGCCTCATAGTCCTGTGGTGCTGGTGGTACCTCCTTCCATAGATCTTCTTCATGCCATTCTGTTACGTTCGGGTAGTAGATCCATAGGTTGAGGTCTCTGACTGCGTCGGCCGTGTCCGTGCTATTGCAGAGCGTGAACATGAATCTGACGTTATAAACCTCTGTTGGTCCTATTGCGTATCCATTCTTGCCTAGGACTACGTTGTCACTATANACNACTGCGCTCNTCCAGACCACGTTAATCTGGTAGTGGAACTCGTCCTCCGTCCCCTCATCATCATCGTGGAATGTAGCATTCAGCCATCCGGATGTTGGTAGCACTATTGCACCATATCTCGGGTCAGCCTTTTCTAGGCCCTTGAGGCTATTTACATAGCCATCGGCATCCGTGTACCATCTACCATATGCTAGGAGTCCATTTGGTGTCTCAGTTGTCTCTATCATCACGTAAACATAGTCTGCAGAGACAGCCATATCAACGCCATCCACTACATTTCTTAGTAGTAGCTTGGCTGGGGATGGCGGCACCTGCACAAAGATTGTCGTACCATCAACAGTCAGCCATACTCTGTCCCATCTCTTCTCCTCGAATACTTGTGGCTCCTTCGCCTCTACAATCTTCTTCTCCCATCTCCAGCATATCTCAAGGTTATAGTAGTCTATTGTCTTGCAGCCCTCATCCTCCTCAGAGATCTTAACCTTGTTCTTTACGTCAAGGTGTGCAATCCATAGCTCAATGAGGGCGTTTGCCAGCGGTGTCTTACCATCTTTGGCGAATGCAGCGAGCTTTATGAATGCTACTGGTATTGGTACTGGGAGTACTCCTTTACCATCAACTGCCGCCTCGACCCTGTACTCGTCTGCTGGCCTAGGCAACTCATAGACTACAAACCAGCCATCGAACCAGTTCTTCCAAGTTTTTCCGGTTATTCTCTTAGCCCATTCAGTGAACCTGCTACTGGTCTTCCAGAGATTCTCTGTTCCGACTAGCGTGAAGTTGAGGACATCGGCAACAGTATTCGGCGCTGATGCGTTGTAGAACTTGTCTACTATGAAGCTAGCGTTCTCGCCCTTGCTGTAGATGTATGTCATGTTTGTCTCGAAATACAGGCTGGTCAGGTTGTAGCTTCCGTTCCAGAATATCGGGCTGTATGCTAGGCTGTCCTTGTCAAGCACTGATACGGCCTTTATATCCTTCATCCAGTCGCTGAGGAATGTCTCTCCCCTCCACATCTCCTCGGCTACATCATACCATCTCATTACTCCTCCATTATCATTCACTATCTTGAAGCTGGCATCTCCTACGCGGAGGTCTCCATCAATTACCCTCATCCAGAAGTCGTGGGCCCATGTCTTGAGCGTTATCTCCTCCTCGCAGACCAACGCTGTCCTTATCCCGATGAGGTCTGGGTTCAAGGCGTCAACGAGCCATGCCGGGAAGTTAGCGGTCGTCACCGGCACACCATTCATTGAGCCGAATATCCTCAGGACCACCCTATCGTTCACATCCTCTGCTGGCCCTGTCCTGATCTCGGGTACTGTGTCTTTATACTCCTCGCTCCATCCCTTCCAGTCTATCTTTATCTCATATGGCACTTCGGCGTCTGTCCTTCCAGGCCATAGGGATACTCCAGGAGTCTCCATTCCCTCATCCGCGTAAACTCCTCCGACTACTGTTGTTACTGTTATGTTGTATATTGCTGGCGGCATCTGGTAGAACACGTACTTGGATTCATATTCTACTAGTCCCGTCATTGGCGAGTCTTCAGCAATCTTCTGGAAGAATGCCTCTATCTTATAGCTGAACCATAATGGATGCACAGTCTTGGTCGTGTTGAATAGCTCTTCATTAATGTCGTCTGTCGGGTCTAGCGTCTCTAGGTAATAGATCCTCTCCGTACTCCAAGGCTTTGGCGTACCAATCCATGTTACTGTTATGTTCAGGTATGGTATCTTGAACTCTCCCTGGAAGTCGCTTGTGTAGAAGATTATATCCTTGATTGGCACCCAGACCTTGATCGGTGTGTCTATTCCCTCTGTTATGTCTAGCCTCAGCTCGTTGGCAGCTGTTAGTGGTATTGGCCTGCCAGCCGCATCCTCAGCCCTCATTAATGGTATCTCTACACCCTTGAACCATGTGCCATGTATTGTTAATACTCCTCCTGGTATGAATGGGAAGTCTAGCTCTCCATCAGGCGTTGTCATCACCCAGTCTGTGATGCCTGCNGGTGAGGTGTACCTGACCCAGAGCTTGTGAACAGGCTTGTNTTGGCAGTCTAGGAAGACTATCTTGGCCTTATAGACCGTTACCCTAATTNGGTGCNCTAGAACCGTCTCTTTCAGGTAGTTTATCTCGTCTATCCTGTAGTATACTTCTACGCCCATGTATGTTACTCTTACTCCGTATGGTCCCTTGTTTCCTGGTAGCTGGAAGAATACTACGTGGCCCTCGCCAAAGTTCGCGTAGCTCCACATTAGCCCGGTCTCGAGCATTTCATCTAGGCTTGGTACGCGGCAGTAGAAGGCTCCGTTCGGTAGCCTTAGGCAGACCTCTGTGGCTCCAGCTGGAAGCGGGTTGCCGAGCTGATCAACGACGATGAACTCAATGTCGTAGACATGAGCCCATATGAATGTGTAGCCATCCTCCTCTATCGGGCATATGCCGCCTACTCCTTCTCTATAATCCTGTATGTATTCTACTGGTGGCTCGTAGCATTCGCCCTCTACGACGGTTGTTATATCAGCTGCATACCCTGATAGCCAGTCTTCTGCAGGATTCTCCGTGAATGGTATGACATCATACTTGACCGCTATTCCATACGGGTTCTTTACACGTATTGCCGCAACCTGGTCCTCGCTTCCTGGGTATACGTTCCTCCACCCACCCTTCCACTTGACTATCACATCCAGCCCTGTATATGGCTTGTCATCATTTAGCGTTAGGGTGTTGGCGTAGGAGACGTCGGCCACGAGCATGCTCCAGTTGCCCTCATAGTAATCGCTCTTTAGAACGTCCTCGTCCCCTATCCTCCTCGGCTTCTCCACGTCTGTTAATTTCGAGCCCTGTGACTCAGGTATGTCGACCCTATTCTTGGCATCCGCCGGATCATACATCACGCTAGCATTGAAGTAGACATGTCCACCAAACTGAGCCCAGAAGCTCGCCACATCTAAAGCCTCAAAGTAGTCCGGAACACCGCTCTCATCAGCATCCCCATATAGCTCGATCCATATTGTTGCATTGGGGAATCTAGCGTACTCCATATAAGTGGATTCTTGTAGTCCTCCCCTGTACTTGTGCGGGTCGTTTGTGCATGCGAATTCATCTGTTGTTAGGAGGTTCTTCGTAACATAGTATGCTACATCATTCTTGGTCTTGAGGTTAATTCCTACGACCGCGTTTATGAGCTCATCCCCGGTTACTCCACCTGTTGGGAAGTTTATAGACGGGTCTGCGTCATATGTGCAGAACCTGCCATAGAGTACTGTTGCCCATAATTCTATCTCGGCTTCTGGGACCACCATTGATGATAGTGGGTCTACAGGCCCAAATGGTATATCAGAGGTTGTTGTACCGTTTGCTGTGTGTCCATAGAATATCGCGTGACCCACAACTACCGTCTCCCACCAGACCCTGGCCGTGACGTTTAGATGAGGCCATAATATACCGTAATCAGGTGATCTATCCATTATTTCGTTGTATGCCTGCTTTAGCTTCAGGTTTATCACCTGTAATGGTATAGGTACGATAGGATTGTTCTCAAATACTCCATCCGTTAATCCCTGTTCTGTTGGGTAGATTTCTCTCGTGTACCTCGAGTACCCGTCCTCGCCCGTTACAAATGCCTGCAAGAGGGATTCTGACTTTGTTGGGTTCGTGTGGTCTAGGTCGTAGATCTTTACCTGGGCAAATGGAACTGCGTCTTCATAGTCATAGAAGCTGTGGACATAGAACCTCGGAAATATTACGGCGGCTGTGGCGACCCATGCATTGGCAGGAGTTTTATCGGCTGTCTCAGCGCCAAATTCAGCGCCAAACTCAGCCTTGAAGTCTGCTAAGCTAGTTACCCTGTAGAAGCCGAAGACTCCAGGCATATAGACGTCTACTGCTGGGTAGTCAAAGTCATCTACCACGCTTCCATCTATTCTTACGTAGAAGCCTGAATCATCTGGCGAGGTGTCATCGTAGATTGAGCCGACCATATTCTCGGCGAAGTCGTTTAACGTGCTTGGCCCTACTACTAGTGCATACATTATTATTCCCTTGTTCCATGTGCCGGCGCCTATTCTCTCGCCATAATAGCTCTTGGCCTTAACAAGGATCAATAGGCCATAGTCGTCCGGAACTCCCCATTCGATCTTAACAAAGCCTGTAGCGTTAGGCTCGCCGATGAACTGCCTCTCTTTTACTGTTAAGGTCTTCGGGTCAATAGAGTAAACTTCTACAAATGCTCTCTGACTAGTTATATTGTAGCGTTCAGGGAATGTTACCCCCGCAGGGCACATTGGAGTAGTTGATGGTATTTCAGCACAGGGGACACCAACCCACTCTGTTGATACTATCTTCAGCCATGCGGATCCTCCAGCAGCCTTGACAGGTGTCACGAGCGCTGGTATGGCTATGGCGACGGTGGCTAGCAACAGCAGCGCGATTAGGATATAGGAACTAAACCCTCTACTCATTTTTCCTCGGCTTAGTCGGGCTTCAACCCCTATTTAACTCACCCTATTCTAAACTGGATTCCAATGCTTAGAACTTCCCGGATCAAGGGCNCTGGAACTCGAAGATGGGGATAATATCCCTGGATTCCCGAGNAATGNTNAGCNTAAAGAATCAATGCATTAGAACGGGCCCTCGTATATAATGTCGAGGTAATATGTGCTCTAGGAGGCCCTTATGGCTGAGGGCCTTGTGGAAGCCTGTTAAAATGTTGGATGGATGAGGCTTTAGGGGTTTTGAGACGGTGCACTGAGTGAGGGAAGGTGGCTAAGGGTGGCTGAATATACCTCTTCGTAGACCTTGAGACCATCTTCTAGCAAGGCTTGAACCATGTTTTTGGAGAGGCTAATGTTTATCAGAGATTGCCTGATTTTTCGCGGGAAATGGGTTGTAGAGATCTACTGCTCTCCAATCTAGTTTTATAGATTTGGATACTAGGCGTTATTGCATTATTACGCCTTGTTTTTCGACGTGGTTCGGTGTGTGAAAATCTTTATAGCATTGCCTTTATAGCATTGATCATTGATTGTGGTGGAACTTCATGTCTGTTAAGTGTCCTAAGTGTGGTAGTGGTAACGTTGTTGGGTATCATGGTGAATGGGAGTGCATGGATTGCGGATATAGGTTCAAGCTGCCTTCTATGGCGATGCAGCATGGGGGGNCGGGCAGGAGCAGAGGAAAAGTGGATCGGGTTAATAGTGTTGGCGCTCATAGTGGGCCTGCTTCTAGGATACTCTTCCGGGTATCTTCTAATCCCCCCCATTAGCCAGACTATTACGATTACTCAACCCATTACCCAGACGCAGTTTATTGAGAGAACTATTGTTATGACGACGGTGAATACCGTGACGGCAACAAGTATCATAGAAAGGACCGCCACAAAGGAGGTGGTGAGGGAGGAGGTTGTTACCGTTACTCCAGCCAAGAATATTACTGAGGTTGTTGTGAAGGTTGGTGAGATGGTAAGTTTAGGAGATTATGAGTTTTCCGTCTCCTATGTTGAGAGCCCGGAGTATATCAAGCTTGGTGAGAGCTATTATAAGCCTCATGAGGGCATGAGAGTGCTCGTGGCGAGGGTGAGCGCTCTCAACATAGGGGAGGGGGCCATTAGGTGTCCCATAGGGGGCTTAACATTGATCACGAACAAGGGGATGACATATGAGGAGATGCTGCCATGGTACCTGGAGCTTATACCATACGAGAATGTTAGCGAGGAGATAATGGAGCATGCAATGGAGTATGAGGTCTTCCCATATCTTCGAATGGTGCCCCCCAACGATTACTGTGAGGGCCATATACTCTTTGAGTATCCTGCGGATGAGGAGCCTGTCTTGATAATATTCCAGCCGGATCCCTACACTACTATTGAAGTATCCGTATCCTAATCCTAGGGGAAATCTCGCCCTTTGAGACGGAAAGGGGATCAGCTAAAAGCCGGATCCCGGGAAAACCCTTAAGCTTCTTCACCATATTTTTACCGCTCCCCTTGCGAGATTTTACACGCTTTTACCATAATCTCTCCAAGACCTCATAGGAGCTCCCCCGCCAACTTCGGATAATTTAGCATGATCACTCTCTAAGAGCTTCCATTTTCGACAATAATGACGCCCATGATAGGCTTTAATATTGTAAGGCGATTGCATGAGCCTTAGCCTATTGAGAAGGAGCGTTGCTGATTTTAATAAGATATCGATTTAAACAGTTGTGGAAGACGTCTAAAGCTTTCTTGAGATTTGTGGCTACATTCCCCCCTTAAGGGTTAAGTCTAAGAGGCAGGAGACCTCGGCCCATTACCCCACCCCTATTCGGTCTCGGGATGAAAAGAGGAGCTTAATGATTTAGCGGAAGGTGGGAGTTGGATGCCCAAGCCCGATATCTCTTAAAGNTTTTACGCCGGTTGATAACGTAGTAGTGATATGAGGATTAAGGTGAGGCCTTTTCTCGTCGTTTCATTGTTAGTAGTTATTTTGGTGGTGTTATCCGGCTTTGTTGTCCTCAGGGATTATCTCATTCAAGAGAGGATGAAAACTATTGAGAAAACCATCTATGTTACTGTGACTAAGACTGTTCACAGTTTCTTAACTGAGACGACCACGGTTAAAATTGTTTTTACGGAGAGGACTACCCTGACTGTTACAAGTACTGTGACGGCTGTAACTACTGCTTGGAGGANGGGTGAGGGGGCTTCGTGCATTTTATTCCGCACTNGCAAGGATGTTTATGAGGGGTCCGAGCCCGTAGTCATACGGCTGGCTAATAATTGTGGTTTTGACATTGTTCTCTCGAATTCCGCCCCATGGTTTGTAATTGATTCAAATGGGAGGGTAGTGTTTTCTCCAATAGCTTTACAGGTCATTACAACGTTGAAGCCCGGTGAGGCTAGGGAGTGGGTTTGGGATCAGAGGGATAATGAGGGTAAACAGGTACCGGCTGGGACGTATATCATTATGCTCATGACGATAAATTGTGGGACGCTCTCAACGACATTCAGAATAGAGTAGTTGCGATAGCTCTTCAGACCCTCCAGACCTCCAGATACTTAGAGTGGGTAGGATGATATTAAGTAGAGGTGGGATTGTTAGGAAATAAAAATGGATGGGGGTTTCAATTCTAGCTCCCAGTATCCAGGAATTTTATGATCTCGTCCATCAGCTCTGCTCTTATGCCAGCGTCGCTGATCGCCTCGAAGCCGAAGCTTAGGTATACTAGCCTGTATGGTGTTGAGGGCGCGGGTACGGGTGATGGGAACCTTATGCCACCTGCGATCGGCACTCCATCTATTGTGAAGAGCCCTCCCTCTTCGTCGAGGTAGTTGAATATTGCTGTTGAGCCCCCATAGGGTAGTATTCCATCAGCCCAGCCTTGATTATCTGCTCCATCACCACCCGATATCACGAGCATCATCTCATTATCCGGTGAGGGGTCTCCGCTCGGATCGCTTATCGGATCACCGTTAATGCCAGCCAACGCCAAGATTCCATGGCGCCCATCATCATCGACAATCCATTCTGCATCTATCTTATCTATTGCAAATGTTGCTTTAAGCCACGTGTTATACCATGAGATGGCGTCCGGCGAGGGGGCATAAACTGAGTATCTGGCAAACACATTTAGGTAATAGCCTATGTCTTGGCCTGTTATGAATAGCTTCTTACCGGCTGATAGGTAGCTGCTTATCGTCATCCTTTCATATGGTGGCAGGGTGGTTATGAAGTCGTCTCCGGTAAACCATATGACGATAGAGTATGGTGCTAGATCTCCTAGGCTTGGTGGCCCAGCCTCATATGTGTCCCAGTATGCAAAGGTGTAACCCGCGTCAGCTAGGGCGGCCTTGAACCATTCAGAGTAATCTCTCCACCCTGAGAAGATGCCGCTGCCATCATCATCTACCAATATTATCTCTGCTCCAGATACTGGTGTGAAGCCGAACATTGGAATTCTCTTATTTGTAGCCATTGGTGAGCCTGTCCCAGTTTGGTTATATACATACCACCAGAAGTCAGCTGTGCCAGTAGCGTTTATAGAGTCTATAGTGGATATAATGGAGGATCCTTTACAGATCTTTGTAATTGCTTCGGATCCAGGTATCCTGCCCCAGCTTATCCAATAGTATGGTGATGTCCACGCACCTAATCTATAGGTCTTTCCAGAGATAGGTTTGTAGACTATTGTGTCGAAGGGTCTCTCGGTGTACCATGAGTCAGCTACTAACTTGGCGTAGGGGGGATTCGTTAAATCCCCTTCAGAGCCGAGCCATATCCTTATATCGTCTGGGAGCGTATGTAGGACGGCGTCGATTTCTCTACCAGCTATTGCATCTGCTCTAGGCATATCTGGATGCTCCAATCCTAACCAGTATTGGGCATAGGCTTCAAGGAGCCCAGGGTTCCATGAATTCCATGATATCACGACCGTCACATAGTCTGCTGGCTTAACCCTCACCATGTAGAAGTCCACATCCTCCGTTATCTCTCCAGACTTAACAACCACTGTTCTCGTCTCCGTTACATAACCATTCTTGGTGACCTTTAGCGTGTATGTCCCTGGTGCAAGGCCTACTATCGTGTAGAATCCTCCATTATTGCTAAAGGCATATCTTGTGCGCGTGGCGGCGACCTTTACACCACCAAGAGTATTTTGGAACCAGTCAGGGTTTTCAGCATCTATTATCTGGCCCTGTATGCCCGTTAATTTTATACCTAGGGCTTTAGCTATGTCNACGCGCTTAATGGGGGTTGGGAAGCCCTTCTCAGGCCCGAGCGTCCTACCGGTATCTAGGAGGCGGCTCATCACCTGGATATTTGTCCATTTGGGGTTCTTGCCCCAGACCCTCGCAGCCGCCGCTGCGACTATTGGGGCGGAGAGCGATGTTCCAGAAGCAATGACATATCCATTATGCATGCCCAGGCTTAGAATCCTGTATCCTGGCGCAGCGATGTCCACATAGTCCAGCCTTGCTGTCCCATAGTTGCTGAACCATGCTCTGGAATCTCTCTCATCGGTGGCGGCTACTGTGAAGCTGCTAGGTATGGCTGCTGGAACCGGGATAACATCGTAATAGGGCGTTGCCGGGTCATCGAGGAGGTATGAGATTAGATTGGCCTCATTACCCGCGGCTGATACGACAATCTTGCCCCGGTCATTTACGCACCAGTCGATTAAGTCCTTGAATATGTTGTATTCATCTGATGGGTAGCTCACGTATCCGCCTAGGCTTAAGTTTATGATCCTCACCTGGTCGTTTGAGCATGCCTCAATTATGCCGGCTATTACCCATTCACCCCTACCGGTGCCGTTTTCATCTAGCACCCTTATAGCGTATATCATGCTTCTTGGGGATATTCCAGCTATCCCCTTCCCATTATTCACCTTGGCGGCGATTACCCCCGCTACGGCTGTTCCATGCCCATTCTCATCCATCGGATTTGTATCATTCTCTACGTAATCATAGCCTAGTATCACCCTACCGGCTAACTCCTCATGAGTATAATCGACGCCCGTATCTATTACTGCGACTATTGGCGCTCTTGGCGCAAATGGTGCGAACTGCTCCTTGGTCTTGAAGAGATACCATTGATATGATCGGAATGGGTCTGCTGTTGAGGCCTTGGGCTCGAAGCTCGGCTGAACCTTAAACTCTACGCGCTCTAAGGGTGGAGCCTTGACCTTAAAGTTCTTGGCAACATATAGTATATTTGGATCTTTCTTTAACTCCTCTGCAACCTCCTTGGCCTTCTCCTCGCTCTCAAACCTTAATAGCTTGATAATACTCTCCTTGCCCTTTATATTNAGCTTGGCTATATCCTTTACTTGAATGGGCTTGGCCTTTCCAATGACTTCATCAATCCTATTTTTGGGTGTTTTGGGCTTGAAGACCACTATGCGCTCACCCTCGATATAGTTCTTCCCGGCTTTAATCTCCTCAATCTCCTCGAGTATTGGNTGGATCTTCTCCNTCAACCTCTCTTCTAGCTTTGAGGGGGNCTTAGGCGAGCTTGGAAGTTTTTCATCCCCAATAACTCCGCCATCAGCATTGGCCGTGATCTGAGGGCTAGCAAACATGGCAGACGTTGAGCTCGCGAAAATCGATAGAACAAGGGTTAAGGCTATGATCACCGCCNAAAACTTAGCCTTTTCCACAGCGATGCTTTTTCTTCAATGATANTTAAGTGTTATCACGGTTTTATTACGAGCTACTTAGTANANTAGAGAATATGAGGATTCTGACGCANGGCATGATTGTCCTTTTTGCCAATCCATCCATCTTTATCCAGTTTTCTAAATCATATAGCCTTGTGATAGACACATGTAACCCTTCCTTCTTGAATTATCTCATTGAGGGCTCTTGGAANGAANGCTTTCCCCCAAACGTTTTTGACNTTGTTGCCGCTACCGGGCTATATTTCCCGCATTTCATAAGGCTTCCCCAAAATAGNGNCCATAAGTTTGAGGGGCTATTGAATCTGATTGTNGAGTTGAGATGGGCTTGTGGCCTGTGCTGGCGTCTTCNCGCCAAGACAATGATGAAGCCTAATGATNCTTTAGTCATCATTATGTCTTAATTATGTCTTACAGTCTTTTTCTCATTTTCCATANTGTCCAGGCGCTTATTAGGAAGATTATCCAGGCGGGGCCTATTACCCCTCTTAGCATGCCCAGTCCTACTAGGAATAGTATAAATGTTGATGCTAGTCCGAGTATTATTGCTATTGCCGAGACTATTTTCAAGTNTTTGCCTGTCCTGCCCGTATAGAACCTGTATCCGGCGTATAGCCCCAATAATGCCGATATGATGTATGGGGTTATGAATGCTGGGCTTGCCTGGACTACGGCATTGAAAATTAGTGATATGATGAGATATATGCTGGCTGTTATATGTAGTAGTGCTAGGCCCTCAAATCTTGGGACTGCCTCCGCCTCGACAAGCTTCTCCCCACAATTTCCACAGAACTTGAAGTTGGGCGGGTTCTCAAATCCACACTTCTTACACTTTATAGACACATCTCAGCACCTTAACATGAAAATAAAATGGTGGGGAATAAAAATATTGAGGGAATGTTTCGGTTTATGATGGCGGGTATATTGCTGAGTAGGCCCAGTATACAGTATCTGTTCCGGAGCGCCACGTATAGACTAGCTCGACCTTCATCGCNGCCGCTGTATCAGTCCATCCGGCCGTGTTCCTGCCCGAGGTGACTATCTTCTCTATGTAGTTCGCCTCGTCTAGGTAGTAGCGTATGACGAGGCGCTCACCATAGCCTACGCCAGCCGTCTTAATGCTTACTGTTACTGTTCCAACCTTCTCGCCGGAGTAGATGACTACCGACTGGGATGCTGTGAACTGCGTGACGCCGCTTCCAGAGGCTGCCTGAGCTCCTACAGTAATCGCCTCGAGCTTGCTTCTTATGTCATATAGTAGGCTTGCAACCGTGTCCGTGCCGGTGAATGTCCCAAGCTTGCTATTAATCGTGTTTAGTACTTCTCCGATGGCTGTGAGCTTCTCCATTATTGCTCCAGCTATTTCCTCTATGCGGGATGCTAGGTTGCTTATGGCGTTCTTGATCGCCTGTAGGCCGAANGTGTCATCCTTGAGAAGGATTATAATCTCATCGAGCTTTGGTATGACATTTGTGTCGAGCTTCCTCTCAATCTCCTGTACGGCCTCCAATATTGTTCTGAGCTCAACAGCAACTACATGGAATGTTGCGGAAGCCGTATTACGCTCCGCGTCCTCCGCCGTGACTGTGTAAGGGCCGTCTGGAACCTCGGGCACTATGAAAGATGCTTCAAAGCTACCGTATTCGTCCGTCTCAACTCCTTCAGCTACTATAACATCACCAAGTTTGATAGTCACAGTTGTCTCGTTCCTGAAGCCCGTGCCAGTGACCGTTACATTGGAGCCTACTGGAGCGCGTGCTGGGCTGAGCTTTATCGCCGCCTCTACATCGAAATTAGCTATGGCACAGTTGCAGTTGTCCGTAACATTGACCTCAACTATGTCCCTCGGATTATCATTGGGTACTGGGGGTACCGTAACGGATGTCTTGAAGCCGCCGGTCGCGTTAGTTAAGACCTCTCCTACCTTTATTAACTCATAGACTCCATCTCTCTTGATTGAGAAGTATATAGTCACCGGGCTTAATATCGCGAAATAGCTTGCCTTCAACTATGATAGTCTCACCAACCCTTGCCGTGACAGGGTCTATGGTTATGCTAGGCCCTAGAACCTCAAAGCCCGTCGCCTTCGAGTTTATCCCATCCGTAGCATTAATCTTGTATTCGCCAGGACTGGTGCAGAATGGTATCGTGACTGTTATATTGAAGCCTCCAGTAGCATTTGTGGGGACATTTGTTGCCAGTACTGCCTTCACGGCCGAGTCACTCGTCAGAGTTATGTTTACCCTATAGTTTACCTTGAAGTAGTTGCCCTCAACACTCACCTTAGATAATACAGGGCCTTCAGCAGGGTTGTATCTCTAATATTGGTTGTAAAACTTCGAATTCGGCAGAGTAAGTATTCCTATCATTAGTATCAATCAGTTCACGATTCAGCTCCACATCACTTATATTGGCATAGAACTTGTATTTGCCCGCCTTCACGTCTGGCACGACTACCTCCGTGTCTATGACCCCTCTATCAGTAGCGGTTACGTTCTTGAGTATCTCACCCTCATCTAAATATCCGATATTGTCAAGGTCGAAGATTATGGAGACTTTCTTTCCACCTACCCAATTATTGGCGCTACCAGCGATGCGGACTGTTGTGCCAACAGGACCCTTCTCAGGCACCACCCCTATGCCTTCTAAAACATTGAACCCACATACCGCCGCCTTATCCGTCTGAGGTATATAGGCATACCATGTATAGTCTCCTGGCGGGACAGGGGGCACCCTGGCAGTAATCTTGAATCCTCCAGTAGCATTTGTTGTTACCTCCGTTATGGATTCAAATATTCCCTTCTCTGTGCTGTTGAAGTATATTTTGACTGTTGCTTCAGGAAGCCATCCAACACCCTCAAGCGTAACCTCTGTGAACACAAGGCCCTGAGTAGGATCGGATGTAATCGTTGGCCCTGGATCCGCCTTCAATGGCATGACAAGGATGCTCAGCACAGACAATGCCAGCAATAGGGTCAAGGCAATAGCTATTGCAGCGCTCTTATTCTTGGAAAGGGTTTTTCCCGACATTTTTCTCG
>Ga0065719_101605_pt1 | contig 25332 bp, 30 predicted proteins | sample GBSCel85sediment_FD_59106 | JGI IMG/M metagenome (GOLD analysis project Ga0065719, IMG submission 59106) | Hot spring sediment microbial communities from Great Boiling Spring, Nevada - Cellulolytic enrichment CS 85C v3 (version 3) | ecosystem: Environmental > Aquatic > Thermal springs > Hot... | reverse complement strand
CTTGAGGGCCAGCGTATAGCCCATCGTATCCCCGTATATCGCCGGGAAGCACTCTATCTCCGCGCCGACCTCCTGCTCCAGCCTCCTCCTGATATAGTGGATGTTGCGGCGGTCCACGCCNCCGCCGCTGAGGAACACGATCTTCCCCTCGAGGAGCATCCGCGCGATGTGGCCGTACGGTATCCCGCCTGCCCTCCTGATCAGCAGGCCCTCCGGATCCTCTAAAACCGTGACCCTGACCTCCCTCCTGTTCCACCTAGTATAGCATACCAGCTCCTCATACCTCCCCGATTCGAGGCCCAGGGCCCTCCTCAACCCGTCTATCTCCCTGAACAGCTGCTCAGCGGGCTGCGAGCTGAGGCTCCAGCCAGCCAGCCTCCCGCCATCCGCGTCGTATGCCTCCCAGCGGTCGCCGTCGGTCACCAGCAGGCATCTGGCGCCGGCGGACCTGCACTCCTCCAGGTAGTCGCCTGGCCCCGGCACCTCCCCCAAGGGCCCAACCGCCACGAGCGCCNCNACATCCCCGCCGGCGAAGAGGATGTAGTCCGCGCTACCGGGGCCGCCCCCGCGCCTCCTGACCTCCTCGGGGTTCTCCGGATCCCAGCCCATGAGCCGCAGGAACGGCTCGACCAGGGCGCTCTTGACGAGCTCCCGGTCTCGCCTGAGCTCCGCCGAGTACTCGCCGACCCTCCTGCGGAGCGCCTCGACGAAGTCGACGAGCCCCCTCCAATCAAGACCGTTCGCAACCGTTCTGGACGCTTCTAGACAGTTCGGCATCATCCCGCAACCTTCCGGACCTGCTATTAAATACTTGCCGTCCAAGCATTCGGACGCCATGCCGGCCAAGCTTGGCGAGACCAGGGGAAGGGTTGTCAACACCCCATACGGAACCAGGGTCTACTACAAGCCATCGCTCAGGAAGATGGTCTTCAGGAAGCCAGGAGTACACCGAAGGAGCACGAAGGTGATCGCTAGGAACGAGAAGGTGGCAGCCGCGAAGCCGGCCGCCAAGTGCAAGGGCCTCCCATGGGACAAGTTCGTGGTCTGCCTAAGCGAGCAGATGAAGGCGGTCAAGTAGCAGAAAAAACGCCACGCCGCCCGGAACGCCTCCCCCCATTTATTTTTCTCCCCCCATTTATTTTTGTCCCACATACAGCGGCGCGGCCCACCTCCTCATGTCCAGCAAGGCCTGGGTGGGCAACATTTTTATGGGGCTCCCCATCCCGAGGCATCGAAAACTATGAACGCGGGGAGGATGAACGCCCTGACAAGGGCTCAGGCCGCCGCCCTTGCTGTAATGCTGGTGCTCGTAGCGCTCCTAGCCGGCTACGCCGTAACATCCCTTAATGGGGCCAGCCCGGCGACCGCGCAGGCGGTGGCCGAAAAGCATGAGGAGAAGGCGGTCAGGATACCGTTACACAACACCCTGATCATAACGGTCCATCGGAAGACCGGAGAGACCGAGACATACGTCAAGGAGGGAGACCCGTGGACGCAGAACCTCCTGGCGCTGATAGTAAACAACATACTGGGCCAGGGATACAAGAGCGGCACCATACCGATCACATACACCGACGGCAGCACCACTATCATGATCGAAACAGAAATTTATGGCAGCGGCTCATCGACCCCATCGTCGGCAATAGCGATAGGTAACGGCACCACCGCGTTCTCGCCGAGCGACTACAGGCTCGCATCACAAATAGCAGTAAAAGATGTGGAGCCGACCAACGTGGCGTTCTCTGATGATGGATCGACCATGCGCGCGAACATTACCACAGCCATACTGGCGAACAGTAACATAACCGTGAATGAGGTTGGCCTAATCCTGAAGGCCGCAAAGTATCATACTGGATCGAAAGGAAACATATTGATCGCCAGAGACGTCCTGAGCTCCCCAATCTCGCTATCGCCCGGCGACACGATAACCATAACATATCAGGTCAGCTTCACATACGACAACCCACCATTCCTCAAAAACTTCGCAACACTACTATTCAACTACACGCTGGGCCTAAGAAGCTACCCAGTCAACATAGGCCCTATAACCGCAACGGACGAGTCAACTGTACGAGGTGTAGACTTTGGTTATGATCGTTATGATCCTTATGCTGTGGTTGTCTATGATGTCATATCGGAAAGGCTGGATGTGCTGTTTGAGGGGGATGCACAATCGGTATACTCGCCCACCAAATACAGGGTGGAGTCGGCGCTGGCTACGGTCAGCGATGTGACGCTGGCCGCCCAGGTGGTGAACGCAACCCACGCCAGAATAGACCTAGCTGGCGCCTCATACGTATTCTCCTCGCCGGTCACGATCTACGGCGCGGGTGCGACATTGTATACGGACATAAATATCGGTAGTGGTTATGCAGGAAAAACGATCCTCGTCCTATACTTCCCGCTCAGCGAACCGCTTAACGTCCCGCAGAACAGGGCGGCGAAGCTCAGCTTCACGATATGGCTGGCGCTGGCCCCATAGCAACCGCGGGCACGAAGAGGCCGAGGAGGGACACGGATGAACAAGATCGCGCCCATACTGCTGATCACGGCCCTCGCATCAGCAATAGTGGCCGTTCTCGCGGCCGACTACCCCACGATCATGACCCTGCCGATACAGATGCAGGCCGGCTGGGACATCGGCCTGACCCCCGACTACCCAAGAACAATCAATCTACCATGGTTACTGTCATCCAGCTGGTCGGCTGACCTGACCCCCAACTACCCGGTATCCACAGCCTTGCCGATAGGGTTGCAGGTCGATTGGGACATCGGCTTGAAGAGCACCGAATACGGCGTATCCGCACCCTATGCCCTGCTGTGGCTGGCCGAGTGGTCGGTTGCTCTTTCTGAGGCGGCTCCGACAGCCCTCACGAGCAACCTCGGCTTGGCGTCCATGTGGCGCATGAGCGTGCCGCTCGATCCCGTGCCCGACTACCGCGGCGTCAGCAGGGTATTCGAGTTCTACAGGCTTCCGGAATCCCCGGAGGTAAACATTGTCGACATCCCGCAAGTCAAGAAGCATGTTGACGGCTCGGTGAGTGTCTACGTGAACGGGCCGGCGGAATTCTTCTACAACTACACCGGGGACATATACGTGGAGAACGGGAACGCGACGCGCGCGGACGGCGGCTGGATCATAAGGACGGGCGGCGGCACCGTGACGATATACGACGTTGTCCAATGCATCGTGACGGTAACGGACCGGTATGGCTCGCCGACCGCGGACAGGATATACTTCGATGGGGCTGAGAGGCCGACAGGCCAGTGGTTCCCATGCCTCAACGGCAAGACCACGAGGTTGGAGGTGCCGGACCAGCGCATCGGCAGGGTGGTCATAAACGGCGTCTCATTCCTCCCGACGGGCGCCAGCCACTCCGAGCATTATCTGGCAAACTTCAACAACTACACGATACGCGTGATAACGAAGCTGGGCTCCTCCATAAGGGTCGAGGAGATGTCGGCCGAGAGGCTGGGCGACGGGAGCGTTAGGATCTCGATAAGCGGAACGGCATCCGACACGAAGTACGGCCAGCCAATAGCCGGCGCGCTCGTCTTCGTACGCGTTGAGGGCAGGGACGCCGGGGCCCTGCTGACAGATGGCGACGGCAGGTTCAGCGGAAGGGTGACCGCGCCGTTCAAGGTGTCCCCGTACGTGGACAGGCTCAGCGTGGAGCTGGTCCTGAGCCACGCGGACTACGAGGCCGCGACAGCATCGCAGACGGTCACGTTGCCGGCGGCGACCACGCCGGGCATCCCCAGCGAGATGTTGCTCCTGATCGTGTTGCCCGTCGTGCTGGCCTTGGCCCTAGCGGCCGCCAAGAAGGGCAGAGAGGCAACTTACACAATGCGTCCGAGGCGGAGGGTGCTGAGGGAGGCCTGGTGACGCCCCCTCCGGTTGGCCGCGAAATACTTATACGCCCCATCCTTGAGGATCGGGCTGAGGTATCATGAACGCGAGACTAAAACGCGGTTGCCGGGCCCCAGCATGCGCAGTAGCGCTAGTGCTCCTAATAATGATGTTATTCGCCCAAATCGGCCCTCCCGCCCTGTTTGAGGCGGCCTCAGCGGAACCCGGCAGCAGCCCGGGAGCAAATCACATAACGAGTATTATAAAAATAGTTGAAGTTGTAGAGCCGAAACCGCCCGGAAAGATGACATATAATGTGGACTATGATACTCTAACAATAGATTTTGCAGATGGTGTTCCAACTGGCGGAGCCCCTACCGGCCGCCTGCTCCTGACCATTAGAGTATTGGATCCATCGACAGGGCTGATGTCCATCACTCTTCAGCACGTATCCGGTTGCGCTGTGAAAGCGAAGGTCTGTGGGCAAGAGATAATTTCCCGACGCGGAACCGCAGTTGCAACAAAGACGTTCATCTGCCAGCCCTCCGCGGGTGGTGTACTCGTGGACGTAATGGTGGGTATATTGCACAATGTAAAGGGGATCACGAACACGGGCTACATAAAGTTCGAAACAGTCGCTATACCGCTGGAGAAGCACCCTCAAGCAGTCATAGGGACCAGAATAATCCTTAATGAAACGCTTGGGAACGAAAAGCCCATAATATACCTCAGCCCGGCGGCTGTGGCGGACAGGCAGTATATCTCAGCCGCCAGCCTGACCGTGAGGCAGCTCACCCTGCCGCCCGGCGTATACCAGCTGATGCCCGACTACGCCGTCAGGGGATACCTCTACAGCATGACCGACGCGATGCTCTGGAAGGAGTGGAGGATGCTGTTCGGATCCGATGTGCAGGTGCCGGAGGCGAGCTGGGTGGAGGGGCCGACTTGGGAAGGATCGCCCGACGACCCGGGCAAAGTGACCATAACCGGGCGGATAGAGGTCACTAGGCCGGCCGCCCCCATCTGGGGGTTCAAGTTCGCCTTCCCGTTCGGCACGGTATACTCCAGCCCACCGAGGATATCCAACCTAACCGTGGCCCAGTTCGACAACCTCACGTACGTCGTGAGGTGGATGCCGGACTCCGCCATACTTCAAATGCCCTGGGTTACGGAGGCCGCCCCGCCGGACGTGATATTCACCTTCGTCAAGGACATGATGGTGGTCGTTGGCATAGGGGCGGCGGCAGGCTACGGCTGGGGCAGGGTGGTGCAGGCGGCGGAGTTGCGCGCCGCTGAGCCGGCCGCTAGGCGGCTCCTCGACGAGATAGAGGATGCCGTGAAGAGGTGGCCTAAGATAAAGGAGGCGGAGCAGGAGATAGAGAGCCTGATAAACAAGTGGATGCAGGTGGACAACATCGACCACGTGAAGGTTACGCTGGCCATCCCAGCGAGCGCGGTGGCGAGCGGCTTGGCCAACGAAATCCTGCACAGGATGGCCGACATCGCTAGGGAGGTTGAGGCTAGGAAAAACGAGGAGCTGAACGCCGAGCTTGAGCAGCTATACGCCATGTACGTCGCGCCGGATCCGGAGGGCTTCAAGGAGAACCCGCAACTGGTGTCCCAAGTCGTCGACATGATGAACAGCATAGCGGAGAGGAAGGCGCGGGAGGCCGGCGAGGAGGTCAGGTCGCGCGTCCAGTACCTGCTCGACGACTACGCGGCGAGGGGGGCCGTGAGCGACCACGTAATACAGCACATGGGGCTGATCTCCATACCCATGCAACTCTGGTGGTTGCAGGTCAGGGGCGCGGGCGTCGTAACGCAGGCCACGATCTACGGCTCCGCCGGGGCTCTAATAGCCTACGTCGGCCTCAGCGCCATCGCGGCCTGGCGCGAAGAGGATGTCGCCGGCGTGAAATACATCCCGGTGCTGACGTTCCTCGTGAGGGACAACCAGACGGGCGCCAAGTACCTCGTCTACAAGGCTTGGGTCCCGGACTGGGGGTACGGGCTCTGGCCGTACTTCGAGACGCTCTGGCCGGCGAAGAGCGCCGAAGAGACGGTAAAGGAGCTCATGGACGCGTATATCGAGAGCAAGGACCCGTCGATAATCGCGAGGCCGCAGATAGAGAAGTACGGCGATGTCACGGAGATACTGTACAAAGTCCAGCAGGGCTTCGAGATGAGCCTCGGCCAGATGATCGAGCAGGCCACGGGCATACCGGGTGACAGGCTGGTGATAGAGGAGCTCGGCTTCGCCTCGATATACATACCGTACCACTTCGTGACCGGCCTCACGCTGGACAGGTACATCTTCCCGGTCAACGTCGTGGAGCGCGGCATCACCATGAGCCTCACCGGGGTCAAGCCGCACGCCGACACGATAACGGATCCGGAGAAGATAATAGAAATCATCGGGCCGATAACCGTCAACAATGTGGCCTACTCCAACTGGGAGATAAAGGACGGCAGGGCCACAATAAGCCTCGACATCGGAAAGCTGGTCTGGGGAGGCGAGCCGGTAACGCTCAACATATCCACGTTCAACCCCGTGGCTAGGTTCTTCGCCGACGTGGAGCTCTCGGTCGACCACTTCTACATGTTCAACCTGACCAGAACGGGCCCCGGATTCGGCATGCCGTGCATAATAGACCCGGCCACCGGCGAGCCCAAGGAGTTCATCGGCCTGCTCAAAATAATATACTTCGCGTTGCACTACGTCCTCGGGGACGCCCCCTACGAGCCGCCCAGCTCCGCATCCCTCAAGCTGTCGTCCGACGAGGCTCTGGAGCTGTACTACTACGGGGAGTACCGGCCTGAGGAGCCCATAAGGGAGCCGGTGCCGGGATACGAGGACCTGTACCGGCTGATCTACACGAGCCCACTCTACCTGGTGCCCCTTACCGAGACCGGGAAGGCCTCATACCTGCTGGTGGTCGGAAAGGAGGCGTGGACTTGGACGAAGGTCGACGAGATAGAGCTTCCGTATGACAACGCCACCCAGACGTGGTACGTCTGGGATGGGGTGGCAAACATTGACGAAATCCCGATGGTCAGGTTCATCGTCAAGTGCGGCGTCTACCTCGACGTGGTGATCAGCTCGATACAGCCGGGCGAGAAGAGGATAGGCGGCGAGATAATCCTGAACGGGGGCACGTCCCCGATCCCAACGCAGGCCGAGTTCATATTCTACACTAACTCGCCGTCCGACGCCTGGGCCGAGGTGATATACTTGGTCGGCGTATACGAATCGGCCGACGGCAGGGAGGCGCCGAAATACGTCAGGGGAACCACGGAGCCCGAGACGATATCCGACTGGTGGTCGTGGAGGTATAGGGGATACCCGGCGGCGAGGAGGGTGGTGGACATGACGGAGGTGACGACGGCCGCGCTGGAGCTGGCCTCGAGGCTCAACAGGACGGTCTACATAATAGCGTTCGCCAAGATACTCAGGGCTCCTGAGGGCTTTACCGTGTGGGAGCCAAGTGCCAAGGTGGTGCCGGTCAACGCGCCGCCCGCGCCGCCCGGGAACCTGACGGTGCACGTGAGGGACGCGCTCGATCTAGCCCCGATAGGGGGCGCCTTCGTGACGGTCTACAACAAGACCCACCAGTTCACGGGCCTGACCAACGAGATGGGCCTCGTGAAGTTCACGGGCCTGATGCAGGGGGGCTACTACGTCAACGTCACGGTGGAGGGCTACGTCCCGTTCACATCCGGCAAGGATGAGCCGGTGATAGTGGTCGGCGGGCGGGAGAACAACTACACGGCCCTCCTGAAGAGGCTCCCGCCGGGCAACGCCACCCTGACCGTGGTGGTGATCGACGCGGCGACCGGCGCCAGAATACGGGGGGCGACCGTGGAGGTCACGAACGGGACCCAGGCCGGAACATACGTCAAGTACACGGGAGACGACGGAACGGCGGTGTTCAGCCTCAGGCGCGGAAAATACACGCTCAACGTCTACATGGAGGGGTACGAGAAGTACACGAGGGAGGTCCAGCTGGAGGAGGACGAGACGATCAAGGTCCCGCTCAACAGGTTGCTCCCCTACCTCACCATGACGGTGCGGGTGCTTGACGCGGTCACCAAGGGCCCGATACAGGGGGCGCTGGTGGCATTCGAGAACGGGACAACGGTGTTCTACAACTACACCAATGAGGATGGCGTGGCGGTGATAAGGCTACCGAAGGGCGGCTACCTCCTCAGGATAGAGGCCGCCAACTACCACCCGATAAGCGAGGACATCTTCGTGACCGCGTCGGCGCTCATAACGAGGGAGCTTGTCCCGCTGACCGTCCAGCCCGAGCCGCCGATACCGCCAAATGTCCCGGAGTGCACGGTCCCGCTCACGACGATCAGGGTCGTCGACATAACGACGGGCAACCCGGTGGAGGGCGCCACGGTGATACTGGAGAGGGGCTGGACATACACCGGCGAAACGGATTCGAACGGCGAGGCGAGGTTCTGCATCTCGACGGGCCAGTACAGCTTCATGATCCTGCACCCGAGCTATGCGAAGAAGACCGGGAGCATCTTCATCCTGCAGGGCAACACGTACACGTTCGAGCTTACGCCGCTATCCGAGGTTCCAAGGGCCAAGTTCATAGTTGTGGTGGAGGACGCGACGAACGGTAGCCTGATCGACGGGGGCCTTGGTGCAGATAACGAACGGGACATCGGTGCTCGCGAAGTATACTGACCGCGACGGCCGGGCGGAGTTCGTCCTGACCGCCGGCGGCTACGAGATGAGGGTCTCCAAGCCGTTCTACTACACCCACGTGGAGGAGTTCAGGTTCCCGGCCGAGAACGACACGATATACCCCGTCAGCCTGATCCCGATGGAGGGGGTCTGGATACCGCCCGGCAGCAACTACACGGTGCCCGCCCCGCTCGGGTTCGTGTGGCTCGCGGTGAACGTCAGGTATAGCGACGGCGCCCCGTTCCAGGGGGGCATACGTCAGGATCTACAACGGGACCGACTTCGCCAACCTCGTCTTCTCCGGCCAGACCGACGCCACCGGGTACTTCAAGGCCCTCCTGAGGCACAACCAGATGTATAAGCTGAACGTCACGGCCTACTACGACGGCTCGAAGTGGTCGACAGAATACGTGTTCAACGCCTCCGCGAGCTACTGGCTCCTCTTCTACGTCCCGTGGTACAGCAACATAACCAGGCCCGATGTCTCGGTCCTCAACGTGAGGTTCCTGGACCTCCACGGCATCTGGGGCATGGAGCACATAATAGCGTATCAGGTGGTCTCATCGGTGCCCCAGGCGATCTCCGTGAGGGTTGAGGCGATAAACTACACGAAGCTCATGTACGAGGGCGTCGAGCAGGTGCTCGCATACAGGGATGTCCTGGACATCGCGGTCGACACCGGGCTGAACACGCTCTGGACCGCCCTGAGGATAAACGGGAGCGGCTGGTCCTACGTTGCCCCGAGGGTGAGGATAACCGCGTACCAGAACGACACAGACCCGACCAACAACGTCGCGATGGGGATCGCCATACCCTTCGGCCCGGTGACCGACATAAGGCTCGACCTGTACGTCTACCTGAAGAGCTGGAGGGTGGCGGCGGTATACCCGGAGATAACGGTATACGCCGCGGAGAACAGGATCCTGTCGGAATACGACGTGCCGGGCTTGGGCAGGCTCGACTACTCGCTGAGATATGTCTCCGCCGAGACGCTGAGGGTGGTCTCGGCCGAGAAGAGGTTCAACGTGACGGCTAGGAAGCCGATGACGGTGGTGAACGAGACGGTGGTCGTCCCGTGGACGGATGTCGTGAACATAACGTCGGTGCTCTACCACCCGTACGACATGTTCCCGCAGAACAACATCCAGACGTACTTCCTAAACGTGGACCCAGCGGTGAAGTTCGCCAACGTGACGGTGCCGGATGTGGTCCTCGCCGGGAGGCCGTTCAACATAACCGTGACGATGATCGCCAATAGGTTCATACCCAACTGGTTCGTCTGCGTCTACCGGACGAACGGCACGCCGGCCGGAAGCGTCTTCGTCGACCTCGCCTTCGGCGCCAACAACGTGACCGTGACGGCGGTCGCCAAGGCGCTCCCGTGGTACCAGCCCGCCGGGACGGACCTTGTAAGCGTCGAGACGAGCACGGACCTCTACAACGAGGACAACACCTACAGGAAGCAGGTGCTGGTCGTCAACCCGAACTGGACGACGGTGCTCATAGTGGGCGTCATAATCGCGGGCGGGATCGCCGCCATGGTGGCCGCATATAGGGTGGCCAAGCGCAGGGAGCACCTCTTGGGATGGATCCCCAAGCGGAGAACGCTCCGCAGAACTGGCGGGACAGAGCCGGAGTCAACAATGCTTGAGACAGTCATGCCGCCAGCTACAGAGGGTGCAGGGGGCGGCGGGAGGAGGCGCAGGCGGATCCTGAGGGGCGGCTGAACATGATAGATACTCAAGTATCAGCGGTCGGCGAACAAACTCTTAATAATTTCTTCCACAGGGGTCATTTTGGATATGCGTCTGCGCCGGGTCAGAAACGATAGCTCGGCCTCGGCTAGCGGGGCATTGATGGCCGAGGAAGAGCGGATCTTCGCGGGGCCCGTGCTGGGATTCCAGCCGAACGGCGACGGTCGGGAGGAGGGCATNCTAGGGCTGATCAGGAGGAAGCGCCACCTGATAGACAACTGCTTCGAGGACGAGAACTACGGTGTTGAGCCATGCTGAAGGAGGAGGCCCGAGGGCAGAAACCCCTGCCGGAGGAGCTGAGGGAGAAGATAGCCCTCTCCGTGGACGAGGAGCTCTTCTGGGCCGCCGCGAACCTCCTGCAGGCGGAGGAGCACCTGCTCCAGACCCTCCACGCCTCAGGCGGGCTCGCGGGCGACATAGGGGAGCTGATAGCCGTCATACGCTCCACCCGCGTCCAGATAATGAAGCAGCTGGGGATATCAAACCCAAGCGGCGAAATCTGGTGCGCGTCCAAGCACCTGATATCGGCCGCATACAGGCTGATGGAGGCCTCCGAGAAGTCGCTGACCCAGCTCAACCAGCCCCTGCTGGCGAAGAAGTACTCCTCGATGGCCAGGACACTGCTCGAAGTATTCCTGATAGGTTGCAGGGAGCTGATCAGGAGGCTGGGGGATGAGGAGGGCGATCCGGAGGATACGGAGCGGTGACGGCCATCCGACATTGCCCCACCTCTCACTATACCCAATCCTAGCATCCAGAATGGACTCCGCGCATGCCTACAGGGAGGCGCTAATGCTCGAGCTGGAGCTCAGGCCGCGCATCATGCTGAACGCCTTCGCCCGCATCCTTACGGCGGCGTCGATCACCCTCCTCATCATCCACTTGTTAACAGGGATACAGGTGTGGCCCGTGCAACTCCTGCTGGTCGGCATATACCTCATAGCCTCCGCGGCGGCTAGGAGGCTAATTTCTGGCCCAGTAACCTTTATAACCCTCGTCGCCTCAGCACTCCTCGGCTGGATATGAGGGGAGGAGACCTGCTTAACAGGCTCGCGCCGGCCTTCATGTTCCTGGCGGGGGGCGTATACNTATTCTTCGCCGCATACCTACTGATAGGGGCAATCAACGCCTTCCAAGGAGGGCTATCGGACGTAATTAGCGCCCTAGAGCCCTACATGGCGGCGCTCGTCTACCTCATACCGGTGGCCCTCGCCCTAGGCTTCGCGGGATGGTACTTCGGCGGCGGCAGGTCGCCCACGGCGAACCTNGTGATGACCATAGGCTCCGCCGCGCTACTGGCAAGCTTCCTCATCTACTGGGGCGCGACGGGCGCGCTATTCGACACACTGCTGGCATACTGGATATACTGGGTGCCGCCGGCAGTAAACCTAGTCATAGGGGCCTACACGATATTCGGCGGCCCAAGCCTGATAGCGCCCCGNCAATCAGTCCTAGAAGCCCTAATGCCGCCAAAGCGGCGGGCCCTCAGGGCGGCGCAATTCGACCTCGACTACTCGGCCCACTATAGGGCGATAAGACCCCTNGAGCTGGAAGATACACCAGCTAGGAGAAGGGCCCTAAGGAGAATCTAGGCCTGACCGCAGGGTTTCCTCGATCTGCCTAGCCACCTCGCTGAGCCCATACGACGCCCTCTTAACCTTCAGGATAGCCTTCTTTATCTCCGTGAGTAGGTCGTCGGAGCCGCTCACATCCCTTCTTGTGGCGCCGGGTGCGCGCCTTGCACTCGGCCCCGAATCCAGCTCTCCCCCGCCTAGGGGCTCCCCCTCCATAACCCTCCTCAGGGTCTCTTCGTCGCCGAGTATCGCCGCTATCTCCCTCTTCAGGTTCTCGGCCTCCTCCTCGCTCGGGGCGTCGAAGGCCTCCTTGGACAGGCTTCTGAACAGGCCGTACACCGACGTATTCCCGCTCGTGGTCGAATATATTGATAACGCGGTCCAAATCGAGTCGGCCATGAGCTTGGCGCCCAAATCCCGAACCCTCTCGTTCTTGGCTAAATGTGCGAGCCTGGTGGTCAGGTAGGCTAGCTTAGCCGCCCACCTCACCCCCGTCTCGTACATGGCCCTTGCCTTTTCGGGCTTCTCGCCGAGNATAAGGGCTAGCTCCTCGGGCCTCTTCCCGAGAACAAGATGCCCTGCTACGTATATCAGGCAGGCGTAGAAGGGCGCCTCCTCGCTATCCCCTANGAGCNTCANGGGNAAGCCGAACCCGTTCAAAACCAGCTTTCTCTTCGGCGCAGGGAGCCTCGGCACGGGCCCAAGGATTTCGGAAACCTTGCTGTCCTCAAGCTTGTAGTACAGCTTGACGGCCTCGGCGGCTACGGCTAAAAGAAGCTTACTCCCTCTCTTCAGCAACCCTCAGCACCCGCCTCCTCCTCTTCAGAGGCAATTCAAGAAACTTAAGCCCACCGGACTTGAACAGCCCAAGGCCTAGGCCGGCCATGAGCCCTATGGTGAACGGCGTGCCGCTGAAGACCTTATCGATCGCCTGGTTCCCGGTCTTCAGCCCCCAGAGGAACAGGTCTGCCAGAAGGCTCTCCAAGGCGCTGAAATTGACGGCGGCTATCCCGCTATGCACTAGGATCACCAACCCGATAATGAAGACCCCAACAGCGAACAGAATTATGCCGAGGAGCCTCCTCAGCGCAAAGCCGATTACGAAGCCCAGTAGCGCGCCCATGCCGACGCCCATAAGAGCCGATCCCAAATCGAGCGGCATGGATCCGTGCAGGTCATTCGGAAAATACATTTATGAATTTTAATGCTCCGAAGACTGCTGGGGAGGCCAAGATGGCGCTCTACCGAACGGACTACATCGCGATAGCCATCGGGGTAATCGGCATAATGATAATCGGCCTGTATATGCTGTGGGGCGCTAAGGCCATGCCGCCCGAAACATACCAGTTCGCCCTCAACGTCGCCACCCTGATAAGCNTATGCGGCGCCATCATAGTCGCATACTGCATATACCGCGCGGTTACCGCAACGCCGCCGGAGAAGGCCCTACATCCCGAGAAACCTCGCGCCGGTNAGGGTACCCCCAGCATACATAGCATACGCGCTGAGGCGCTCTGGCAGGAGGCCGGAGGAGCTCATGGCTAGAACAGGAGGTGGATGAGGATGAGCGAATCAAGACCGACCCTATCCGAGCTCGGCGCCCAAATCCCGCCCGGAATACAGAACCTCATAATGTTCTTGGAGGAGACGCTGATCAAAGGCAGGATCGCGCCGCTCGAAGCGAAGCTCACCCTCCTTGAGCGGAAGGTTGACGGCTACACGAGCGAGATAGTAGAAAAGGCGATCGACAGCGCGATAAGGTCGGCATACAACACCATCTCAGACGAAAGTGTGTATGATGGTGAAGAGCGAGGTCGAAAAAGGCGTGAGGGAGGCGCTGAAAGCATACTTCATGGAGATGGAGGGCATTAAGAAGGAGATGGAGGAGTGCCGTCAAAGAGGTGAAAGAAATCGCAAGCTCCGTGAGCCGCATGATAGATGCCAAGCTCGAAGAGCTCGAAGAGAGGCTGGCGAAGCTTGAGCCCCGACTCGAAATAGACGCCGAGCGGATCGGCAGGGCAATATCGGAGAAGCTGACGCCGATAACCGACGAGCTGATCAAACAGGTGTCCGAGAGGATGGCTCCCCACGCTAGGCAGTTGGAGGTCCTAGGGTCCAAGCTCATAACGGTCAGCAGGCAGGTAGACCAGCTATCCGAGAGCATACGATACATGATCTCGGCGATCGGCGAGTGCATAAGCAAGTTGGAGCGGGCGGGCATCCTCAAGCTTGGGAGAGGGGAGGAGGGCGAGGCGGATACGGGACAGCTCCTCGACATGAGCGACCTCGTCGGCGGAACCGAGGAGGAAGGCGGAGGTGACTAGAAGTGGCCCAAGACCTTCTAACAGAGTTCAAGAGATGGCTCAGCGAGAAGCTGCCGGTCAAGCTCGAGCCCCATAAAAGAGTCGAGCTACTGCAGGCGCCCCCCGCGTTCAGCGCGGGCCTTGAAAGCCTCTACGGCGTACCATTATTCGACCTCCTAGAGGGCTACAAGGGGCAGATAGTCGGGGTGGAGTGGCTCGGGAACTACACCGACCACCGCCACAGGATACCGACGACCGCGGTTAAGTTCAAGCTGGGGGTCACAATGTTCTTCGGGAGGGCGAGGGTCAGGCGCGGGGAGCTCGGCTCATACGCGTATCCGATGGTGGTCCTGGGCCTCGCGACGCCGTACGTGGACCTGCTGAAGATGCCGGGCATGAGCTTCGCCTTCGAGGAGTACAGGATCGACACGGGGGAGTTCGTCGTCGCCCTAGATGACATACTCAACCTGAATCAGGTTGCCTCCGGCGAGGCCGCGGCCCTCCTCACCGACAAGTACAACGTGAGAAGCCTGGAGAGGATAAGCGAGGCGGAGAGGCTCAGGGAGCTGTCGCACGTGGTCGAGGCGCTCACCTACGAGCTCCAGAGGGCCCAAATCAGGGCGGAGGAGGAGGGCAGGAACGCGAGGATGGCGATAACCATGGCCGAATTCTACAGGAGGCAGGTGGAGGAGGCGCATGAGAGGATCGAGAAGCTAGCCAAGCAGTTCTACGACCTGAGGGAGGAGNTCGAGAGGCTCCTGTCAAGCTACAGGGAGAGGATGTCCCAGCTCGAAATCCAGACCGAGCTCTCCGAGCGCGCTAAGTCGATCGCGCTATCATGCCTAGACATCCTCCAAGCGATGGCGCAGAGGATCAGGCTCGCCGGGGAATCCCTAAAGGCCGCGGCTGAGGCGACCGAGGTGGCCCAGCCGAGCCCCAAGGAGGGTGGGGGAGGCGGCTGAGCATGAGCCACCCGCAGATATCTACGACGGCTATACTGGATCAGCTGGAGAAGCTCCTCCTGCAGGCCGGCGCTGGGAGGGACGAGCTTAAGCCCCGGATACTCTCGCTCCTCTCAAACCTCGAGAACATCATAAGGACCGAAATCAACACGAGGATGCTCGTCAAGGCCACGTCCGGCGTGATCACCGAGCTGGTTCAAAGCCTGAAGCCCGTCTTCCAAGCGATCTCAATCACAAGGGGATACGTGTACGCGAACAACTGGGAGGCCGCCCTCAAATCCCTCTACGTGATCGAGAACGAGAAGGGGGAGACCCTTCCAGGGCTCAGGGAGGCGCTACTGCAAAGCGAGGCCGCGCTGATGCTCGCGACACATGGATTCAGGGAGGAAGCCGCCATGGCCTCCCCCAGCGTGCCGGTAACCCCCCCACCTGACCTGATCTTCGGCGTCCCGGCGCTCGTCGTGCCGCTCTACAACATGTTGGTCAGGGAGGGGGAGGTTGAGAAGGAGGCCGCGGCTAGGAGGCTCGGGGTAACGACCGAGGAGCAGAGGGGGGAGTTCGAGCACGCCTGCCTCCATCCTGATATCAAAGGGCTANGCNGANNTGCGAACCGACCGNAAGGGGAGGCAGTATCTGGTCTACACCGGGGGTGAGTAGCGGGTGGTCCAGTCCTCGATGATGTCGGCAGTACAGTTCGTCTTCAGGCTGATACTCGGCATAAGAAAGCTCTTNGCCAAGAAGGCNCCGCCGCCGAAGCGGGAGGTCAAGCCGCCCCCGCCGCCGACGCCCTTCTGGACCACGAGGGGGAGCTTCGTGGAATACCNCGGCGTCTCCACAAACCTGAGACCAATCCTCCCCTCGCGCCTCGAAACCCAGCCTGTGGTACAGCAACCCGAGGGAACAAGGCTCTACCTAATCTGGAGGGATCTGGTATCGCCCAACTACTTCCAGGACCTGAGGAGGATGCTGGAGGCGGGGGCTAAGCGGGAGGGATGAGGCTTGGTCGAGGTCATGCTCCAGGAATCGCCCTTCTGCCCGTACTGCGAGAAGCTCAGGCCTATTCTGGAGAGGGTATGCGAGGCGCTCAACATACCCCTGTTCCGCAGGCAGGTCAGCCTCGACCCCCATATCTGGGGCGGGGACGCCGCGCATGAGACATTCAGGAGAGAGTTCCTCGAACAGCATGCGCCGGACATCGCGAAAGACCCGCTCGCATCAGCCCTAGCGGAGTATCTCTCGAGGAGGATACACACGCCGGTGATCGTGATCTCCGCAAACCTGCCGGACAGGCCTCTGCAGATAGTCATACGCGGGTTCACGACGAGATACGGCGAGGAGACAGCCGCCTTCGAGAGGAACCTGTTCACGCTGCTGAGGGACCTCAAGGAGGCGGAGAAGAGGGCATGGTATCGTGGGCCAGAGTAGTCGAGGCAGGCTTCACCCTGATAAACTTCGTGGTCTTCGCGTGGTACACGATAAGCGTCATAGGCTGGATCACGGGGGTCGACATAATAAGGCAAATCATGGAGATGCCGCCGATCGAGTTCGAGAGGATAGTGGAGCAGTACCCGGAGATATTCTACGCCCTGAGCCTCTCCACGGGTCGGCCTAATCTGGGTAGACTACTTCGCGGTGAACATGATCTTCAGGAGGCGCGGCATGCCTCCCCCGCACTACATCTTGGCGTCGTCGCTGGCGTTGCTCGGCCTCAGCGCGACGCAGTACGTGTTTCTCAGGACGACGGCGTTCGCGTGGTGCTACATCTACTTCGCTGTGATATCGGCGCTCGCGATCATACACAGCCTGCTCATACTCCTAGGCCACATCAAGGAGGTTCTCCCGAGTCAACAGCAGGCCCAAGCCCTCGCGCTAGAGGAGTTTCTAAACGCGGCCTGGGGCGCAGAAGAATTATATCCTGAATCAGCCGTCGAGAGGAGGCGGAGGGCGCTCAGAGCATGCTGACGCTCATGGAGTTCCTTCTGGCATTTATCGAGTTCATGCCACTATTCATAGTGCTGGACATCATACCGGCCCTAGTGGCCAGCATAGTAGACGACTACGTGGTTAGGAGATGCTTCCTCAAGCAAACCGGCCAAGCCCCGAAGCCGCAGTCCATCCTATCATACTCCCCGCTGATGCCGAGGAGCATTCATCCGGGCCAGCTGACCCAGCTATACACGCATGGAGTATTTGTAATCCTGGTCGCGCCGTTCGTTGAAGAGATAGTATTCAGGGGAGTCCCCCTGATGATACATCCGCTCTTAGCCTGGGCCGGCACGATCGGATGGGCCCTCGCGCACCCGATCAAGGCCGTGGCGACCCTAGAGGTCTGCCCCCATGAGCGGAAGCTCGCAGCCCTGAACGTGGTCACGCTCGCCGGCTCATTCTTGGCATCAGGGGTCTTCTACATGCTCATCTGGCTGAGGGGCTTCGAGTACGGCGTGGTCGCGATAGCCTACCACGCCTTCCACAACGCCTCAATATTCTTCGGCACGATAATACAGGCAAAGCTCACAAGCCGAAAGAAGGCGCCACTGGTCAAGCGTAAGGTAACCCAGCCTGTAGCGCCGCCGGTCGAGCCCGGCGAGAAGGCCCCGGTGGCGAGGAGGATCCTAAGGTATGTCGGCCTGGAGAATAGTGTAAGCCCCATGACGGGAGAGCGCGAGGAGGCCCAAAAAATGGCGCACGTCATCGAGTTCGCGGTTGCGAGGAGGCGCCGGATCCTGCGCGAGGCCTAGGTGCGAACGACTTAAATACCCTTGAGTAGAAGTCGGAGCCGATGCCGAAAAGAAGGGCCCTAACCAGCATAGTGGAGGAGGAGCTCGCCGAGCTGCCATTCCATCAGGAGCCGGTTCCTAGGCCTAGGATCCATGGAGCCCAGGGCGGCAGGGGCGGAAAGCCCACGCGCTTCGAGACGTTCGTGGCCTTCATCGCGGTGTTGGTCACGGTCATCATCGCCGTACTGATGGTGTTCGGCTACCTGCCGCCGCAGTCGGTTGCGATGATAGCNTTTGCGATGCTGTTCATGAGCGCNGTATTGATGCTCGGCAACTACATGATAAGGAAGGGNAAGCTCACGGGAAGCGCCGTGATATACCTCTGGATATTCGGGATAAGCATAGCGCTCCTCATGCTCTACATGGTCCAGAAGGGGATAATCCCGCTCATATTCGGGGGGATGCTCGCGGCCCAGGGCCTAGCNCAGNTCGAGCAGCTCATCAGCTGGATGGCATATGTNNTGATCGGCCTGCTGGCGGTCGGGGTNGTCGTGATAGCGCTCATGACCCCTGGAGAGGGAGTAGGCGAAGCGGCCGCGAAAACTTGATTAGCGGCGACCAGGCCATCGGGGGCGAGAGATGTTAAGGGGGCTCTTCGCCGCCATAAACCTGCTGGTCGGCATCCTACTGATCCTGCTCAGCGTTGCGTGGTTCAGGATATCCCCCATCGTCTCCGCCATACTGTTGCTGGCATCGTTCGACCAGTTTGAGGACCTATATTTCCTCGCAACGGGCCGGTCGCTGTTCCCGCCCATCCTATCGGGCCTGGACATCGGCGCGGAGCTGATGCAGCTCATCCTCGGCGCGGCGATAATCCTGTTCGGATTATCTTACATGGGCAAGCTGGAGTACCAGCTACTGCCCGAGCTGATGATCGTGCTGGGATTCCTCACCGCGGCATCAGCCGCATACGACCTAGCCCTGATGCCCGAGCGCCATAAGCGTGTAGGGGTGGAGGTGCTCTCGATTGAGGAGGGTTTTAAGAGACACAGGAGAAGGGCCCTCCGCGGGGCGTAGGCTGGGCGCCCTAGGGCTGGCCTTAGCCCTGCTCGTCACGTGGCTGGCGCTGGTATCGCTCCTCANCCCCCAGCCCCTAGTAGGCGGGACGGAGATACGCTACGTAGTAAACCCTTCNTCAACCAGTAGATGCCTCAAGGTATGGGACTTTGGATCTAACGTAATCTGTAAAACCCAAGAAAAACACGTGCCAGCTTTAGGCGCTAAAGCTTGGAGGCCGGCGACAGCATTCATCCCCACCGTGCAATATGGGCCGGTGCCGGAAAGCCCCTCCATGAACTTCAAGCTCCACGGCAGGGGATCGTTCACCGGAAGCGGCGTAGTAGTCGCCGTCGTGGACACGGGGATAGACTACACCCATCCAGCCTTCCAGGATGCCATCCTCGAGATGTGGACNGTCNTCTATGTCTCGAAATCGGGCGGGTTCCTCCATTGGATAATGGGGGTNAACGGCTCGATCGAGGACCTGATCGCCCTGGATCGGGGACTCAAGGACGCCTATGGCGAATACGCATTCGCGGACGAGTGCGGCCACGGCACCCACGTCGCTGGCATAATCGCGGGCCGCCCGGTAGGGGACTTCGTGGGCTTCGCCCCAAGCGCCAAGCTCTTCGTGGTGAAGGCGTTCTGGAGGAACGGGACCGCGGGCATGGATATGGTCCTGGACGCCCTCAAAATAGTCTATGACAACGCCGACAGGCTGGGGATAAAGGTCGTGAACCTCAGCTGGGGGGCCCTTCTGAACAGCGACGGATCGGACCCGATCAGCGTGGCCGCCGCCTCGCTGGCGGAGAAGGACATACTGGTGCTCGCCGCCGCCGGCAACGAGGGGAACCTGCCATTCAAAATCCTCAGCCCCGCAGTCCACAAGGATGTCATAGCCCTAGGCGCCGCAGACCCCTACACGGGCAAGGTCGCCCCGTTCAGCAGCTGGGGGACGACGGTAGACCTGAGGATGAAGCCGGATTACGTGGCCGCCGGCGTGAGCATACTCTCAGCCCGAAGCAGCTTCTCGAACCTGACCCCGTGGAGCGGGGATGAGAGGCTGGCCCACGCATCCGGGACGAGCGTGAGCACCGCGGTGGCATCCGGCATAGCCGCGCAGTTCGCCGAATACTGGATGAAGGCGGGAGGGAGGGGAGGCCTCAGGGAGGCGTTCATCGAGTTCGAGAACAATGTTGCCGAGAGATACAACCCATACTACAAGGACTTCGTGACAGGCCTCGGGATCATGATCCCACCCTAGCGCTTGGGTAAGGAAATCTTATATACGGTCCCAAAGCCGGTTCTGCCGGGATGAACTGGAAAATACTCCCCATCCTGTTGGCAATCCTCCTAGCTGTCCTGCCAATAGCCGCCGCGCAGACGGCCGCGGCAACAGGCATACTGGTGAGCGTCGTAGACGAGAACGGTTCTCCCATATCGGGCATCAAGGTCGTAGTGGCGAACTCGTCGGGCATAATCTCGACCGCCCTCACGAACTCCACGGGATGGGCTAACGTGACGGTGCAGGCGGACGCGGACTTCGACGCCCTAATAGCGACAAAGGGCCCGATAGCATGGCTCGGCCAGCTAATCGCCTTCAACACGGCGAATGAGATACATATCTGGCTGAACGATACCGCAAGCTGGCATAAAGTCAACGTAACAGTCATAATAGGCTCTGGGAAAGGCACGATAAAGTTCAACGCCACGCTCAAGGCAAGCGCCTCCAGCCCGATATCAGCCAACATCACCGACCTACAGGCACCGGTCCTCATATACGTCCCAGCGCCGGATCCGGTGGCAGTAGCCGTGGCCACCCTGCCGGAAACAGTCACGAAGAACCTGGTCACATACAAGCTTGAGAACATAACGATCACGTTCGTCAACGACACGGTCGCCTACACGAACGAGACCCAGATAGCGATAGACGCGTCGATCAAGTCCATAGAAATCAGGTACTCGCCAGCGGTGCCGANGCTCCTAGGNATCCCGCTCCAGACTTGGGTGGTGATAGCGCTGATAGCCGCCCTCGCCGGGATACTCGCGGTGGTCATCAAGGCGAGGAAGGCCGCCCAGGCGATCCTAAAGCCCGAGCGCAGGATCCTCAGGGACTACGAGCTGGCGAATAACCACNACGGCATGCTCCTCCACGCAATAGAATCATACGACTTGGAGGGAAAGCGCAGGCTCGCCAGAAGGCTCCTGAAGCGTGTCGACTAGCGGCATCAACATTAATTAATTTCGCCGACATGGGTGAGGACTGATGATCGCCTGCCAGCCATGGGATAAGGAGTGCTGGCTGAGGCAGCAATGCGGCACAACCGACTTCACCTGCCATGCCATGAAGGACCCCGAGCTCTTCTCATATCTGATCGGGTCATATTGCCGAGACCCGCCAGCATGCACCCAGAGGGGCCACCTGCCATCAGAGCTACTATTCCCCATATTCAAGGCCTGTGAGGAGGAGTCAGCGGGCGACCCAGAGAGATTCCTGAACTGCATCCTAGACATGAGGGATCTAATTTACGAGAGCCTGAATCATGTTAAGGAGGTGTTGAAGAAGTGAGCGCGCAACAGCCTACTGACAAGAATGGTAAGCAGGCCGGCTTCCAGCGCCCGGCCCAATGCGATCCGAGCGACTACGCGTGCATAGCGCTCCAGTATGACGAGCTGTACAAGTATGCCGTCGGGACGGAGGGGTGCATAGACGAGGCCTGCTCCAAGCGCGGGAGGAGGCCGGCCGAGCTCCTAGCGCCCCTCTTCAGGGCGTGCCACGAGGAGTCCGGCGGCGACTTCGAGAAGTTCGAGTCATGCGTCGCCGACCTGGCGGCCCTCTTGGAGGGCGCGGGCCGCAGGGCGCAGGCATTTAGGGCCTAGCGCCCCCATTTTTGGGCGGACATGATTTATCTCCCCGCGTGAATACTCGTTCCCCTCGGGTTGCCGGATGAGCGCGAGCGCCTGGCAGGCCCGTACGTGGCAGTCCGCGGTCGCCCTGCTCACATCCGCCCTCATAATCCTGCCGATCTCCTGGGAGTACGCCTACATCACGTTCATGGTCGGCCTGCCGACGGCCGTCTCGGTATCGCTTGCGATGCACAGGAGGAGGCGCTACCTCCGCCCCCTAGTCATGACCAGGAGGCGCGTTGGAGTAATCCTGCTCACGGTCACGATCCTGTTCTCCGTGATCATCTCCATCGCCTTCAGCGAGCTGGCGGGCCCGATAATGACATCGGTCTCGATCTCGGCCTTCCTGCCCGTGACCACGCTCCCCCGCCTGACCAGGGCCATCTACGACAGCCCGGAGATGAGGTTCCGGCCCAGGGTGCTGTCGGAGCTTCTAGCCGCGATAGCCGTCGGATGCCTTATAACGATGGTCTACCTCGGGGTGAACCTCCTGGGGATAGTCTTCCTGCTGGGTGACTGAGCCATGCCGTCCCCATCCTTCATCTACAGGGACATCTACCTGGAGGGCCTGCGGGAGCTGTTCGGGCTGATACTCCTGCCAAGGGATACGATGAGGTTCCTCTCGGCCAGCCTGCTGATGAAGAACTCGGTGATAGAGCTGACGGGGACCTACGGGGTGGCAAAGAGCACCTTCGCCCTATCCGTGATGAAGATGTTCTTCAGCGACCTGTGGCGCCAGCCCGTCAAGCCGATAGCCAAGCTCAGGGAGACGCTGACCGAGTTCGACGTGTTCTGGTACGTCGACATAGCCGCGATGCAGAGGGGGGACGAGGAGAGGGAGGTCAGGCCTAGGCCGATAGTGACGGCGCCGTTCAAGTTCATCAACGAAATCAGGAGGGGGTCGCCGAAGGTCTACCAGACGCTCCTATCCCTCCTCGCGGAGGGGGAGCTGGAGTACAAGGGGAGGGTCTACAAGAGCGCCGACTACATCTGCATATGCGACTCAAACCCGAAGGACACCGCCTCCTTCGACATCCCCAGGGCCCTGGTGGACAGGATCGACGCCCGCGTCTTCTTCAACGCGCTGGGCGTCGAGGGCGCATACCGGATGCTGAGGAGCAGGTTCGACGGCGGGACCATAAGATACTCAAGCATCATAGACCGCGTCCATGAGATGCTGACCTCGGAGGACATGATGCGGGTGTGGGGGGACGTTGAGCGGGTCAGGGTCCCGGGCCACGTGCTCGCGTTCCTGGCGCTGTTCTACGGCTCGCTCCAATGCGCGAGGCAGTACGAGATACCGACCATCGGCCAGAGCGCCTCGATCGACATAGACAGGACGACGATAGAGCCCCACTTCAGGCTCCAGTGCGACAAGTGCCCCTACAACGGCAGCCTCTGCTCAAGGCTCGAGGACGTTTGGGGTGTCCGCTGGCTCCAGAGCACCGTCAAGGCCGCGAGGGCGCTGGCCTGGATTGACGGGAGGGACGCGGCAAGCCTAGCCGATGTCCTGTTCGCGATGCCCTACACCCTGAACCACAGGCTAATCCTCAAGGATCCCGGGAGCTACCCGAACACCTTCACCTTTATCAGGCTCTACCTGCCAAACATGCTTAGGGCGGTGAGGGAGAATTGGACGAGGGCGGTGGAGCTGTGGGCCCAGTATGCGAGGGGGGACCTGGAGGCTCTATCCTCATTGAAGAGCCTCAGTCAAAGAGACAACGCGATCAGGAGGCTCGTCGCAGAGCTGGAGAGGCGCGCAGGAGGCACGCGGCCCGTCCTCCGCCACCCCCATCAGGCCGCGTGATCACCTACGGGTCCGAGGCCCGGAGGATATTCCTGGAGGAGGCCGCGAGATACGGGCTGCAGCTGGACTTCGAGATAACGCCCTCGCCCCAAACGATCTTCATATGGGGCTCCCTGAAGCTCAGCCAGCGGTCCCTATACAACCCCCCTGAATACGTCAGGATGATCATCAGGCATAAGCTCGGCTACAGGATATACTTCCCGGGGACGAGCGAGTGGGAGAAGGTGGCGATCCTGATCGCCGCGGGGCACGGGATAAGGGCACCGCAGGCCTTCGCCTACCTCTGCGCCGACTTCTTCACCGCCCTAGCAATCCTATCCGAGCTTGAGGCCCCCTGCGATAGGGCCGTGTACGTCAGGGCGGTGCTGAAGGACTCCCACCCGGTCGACCCGAAGCCCGTCTGGCTCCTCAAGGCCCTAGTATTCCAAGGCCTATTCTTAGGGACGCTGACGCCTGCGGACGCGGGCAGGCTCAGGGTGCCGGAGGAATACTATCAGGCCGCCCGCCAGATACTGGACATACTCAACAGTAGCGTGCCGGTCGTGAACAAGCTCGACAGGCTCGCAGAGGTGCTGAGGCCGTTTCTGAACGAGTGCTATGCCGGGGTGTCGGATCTTTCGAGGATGGCGGAGGTCTTCCCCGTCAGCGATTTCGAGAGCGATAAGCCCCTTCCGGCCCTCGCATCCCTCCCGAGCGAGCTGATCAACGTGGCCCTCAACGGGCTGTATGGGAGGGGGAGGGAGGACGAGATATCCTTTGCCGAGGATCCGGTGGTGGTGCAGGCCGCCAGGCTCAGCCTCTACAACGAGTTCCTCGCGTCCTCCAGGCGCCGGCAGGGGCAGGTCGACTCCGGGAGATACTATGGCACGTGGAGCATCGGCGACGACCCGGCCCAGCTCCTGATAAGGGACACGCTGAGGGCGTTCGGCGTGGTCGCCCCGCCGCTGTTCAGCCTGAAGTGGGTCGAGGGGGAGAGGGGGCCGGCCTCATCCTGTAGCCACGTGGGCATAGCGCTCGACGTATCATCGAGCATGCTGAGCCCCCCATCCAAGGCGGCGAGGGCGAAGGAGGCCGCATACGGCCTAGTAGAGGAGGCGAAGAGGCGCGGGATAGAGGTCTCAATCTGCTACTTCAACTCGGCCTCGCTCCTGAGGAGCTACCGCAGGGACTACGAGAGGGCCCAGGCCGACATAGCCTCGGTCATAGTCAAGGGAGGGACGGACCTAGCAAAGCCCATCGCCGAGCTGGCCGGGGCCGGCGCGGAAACCATGCTAGTAATAACGGACGCGGAGGTCACGGACGAGCTCGACCAGAAGGCCGTGCTAAGCGCCCTCAGCAGGGCATCCGAAAACTCGGACATACACATATTCATAATCGGGGACAGAAAACAGGACTGGATAATCAGAAAAAACTGGAGAACATATCAAATTAAGCCCGGCGAGAACTTCACCGAAAAAACTCTGCACATATTATAATATAGCAGATTTTTCCAGAACCCCCTCAAAAAATTTGAAAACAATCATGAAATTGTTTTGGGTGGAAGAAAAATGAATGAAACCATCAGAAAAATCGTGGAATGGGTCAGCTACGCGCTGATAGTCATGGGGATAGCGTTTACGCTGACGAGCTTCGGGATGATGGTGCTCAATATAGGGAAGAACCCGCTCGCCGCGCTGGCGATAGGGGCTGGCTTCTTC
>Ga0065719_100056_pt1 | contig 25394 bp, 28 predicted proteins | sample GBSCel85sediment_FD_59106 | JGI IMG/M metagenome (GOLD analysis project Ga0065719, IMG submission 59106) | Hot spring sediment microbial communities from Great Boiling Spring, Nevada - Cellulolytic enrichment CS 85C v3 (version 3) | ecosystem: Environmental > Aquatic > Thermal springs > Hot... | reverse complement strand
GGATGATTTCTATAAGCTGCTTCATCCATGTATGACTGTTCTCGTGGTCTCGGTTTCCCGTGATGGTAGGCCGAATGTGATGACGTGTGCTTGGAATATGCCTGTTAGCGAGGAGCCGCCAATGATAGCTATCGCGCTCGGGTCCGAGAGCTATACCAGCCGGCTCATTAGGGAGTCGGGCGAGTTCACGGTGAANNTCCCGGATGAGCGGCTCCTCAAGGCGGTATGGGTTTGCGGGACTAAGAGTGGTAAAGATGTGGATAAGTTTAAGCTGGCCGGGCTGACCCCGAGGCCTGCGAGGAGGGTTAAGGCGCCGATAGTTGATGAGTGTGTGGCGCATTTAGAATGCAGGCTCAGCTCACAGCTCGAGGCAGGTGAGTGCATCATCTTCGTGGGAGAGGTCTTGGAGGCATATTGCGAGGAGGACCTCTTCAAGAATGGCGTATGGAATATTGAGAAGGTTGCGCTGCCGATGCACATGGGTGGAAGGCTTTTCGCAATCCCCACCAGGCTTGTCAAGCCATAGCTGCTGGAGAACGAATTTATAGCGCGATCAACATGGTCGTCTGAGGATAATGGTTTCCAGATGGTGGATCTGGCTTATCATAGGATTATGTCTAGGGGCTGGGGTGGCGTCCGCCGCGATCCTAGCGGTAGCGATGCCGATGGGGCAGGCCAGCGTCAGCTATGTGGCCCTAGTCCAGCTAAGCGGGACGATAGCATACTCCGAGTCGCCACTTGCGTTGCTGTCGGGCGAGACCCTTACGCCGAGCGAGGTTGAGGAGCTAGTCGGGAGGATAGAGTCCGATCCATTCGCCGAGGCTATTGTCCTAGTGATCAATAGCCCGGGAGGATCGGCTGCGGCCTCGGAGGAGATCTATCACATGATTAAGAGGCTCGCGGATGATCGTGTGGTCATCGCCTATATCAGCGAGTATGGCGCCTCTGGAGGATATTACATAGCCCTGCCCACTGACGAGATAATCGCGTCACCTCACGCCCTCACAGGCTCGGTCGGAGCCGTGTCGCTTGTGATAAACTGGGCCGAGCTCATGGGTAAGCTTGGGATAAAGGTTGAGACATTCAAAAGCGGCGAGCTAAAGGATATTGGGAGCGCTTGGAGGCCCATGACGGATGAGGAACGCCGGATAATGCAAGACATAATCAATAGGATAGCTGGAATATTTGCGGATAGGGCTCGAGAGGCTCGAGGAGATAAGATCAGGAACTGGGATGAGGTATTGTCCGCGAGACCATATCTCGGGGCTCAGGCGGCTGAGATCGGCTTGGTGGATAAGGTTGGAAGCTTGGAGGATGCGATTAGCGAGGCTAGGCGGCTTGCAGGGTTGCCGGAGACAGCTCCGGCGAGGTGGATAAAGCCCCGAGCGCCATCGCTACTCGAGCTACTGCTTGGTGGAAGGAGCTCAGAGAGCATGAAGCTGAGCTATGAAGTTCTAATGATGTGGCCTCTCCCATCCGGAATTGATCCAAGCCTAATTCTGGAAGCAGCCGCCTGCTCCAGGCCATAACATGGTAAGGAGAGTTTAGGTGTGGGCCCGGTGGGATTCGAACCCACGACCTTCCGGTCTCTACTCGGGTTTTCTTCCGGTTATCAGCCGGACGCTCCAACCAGGCTGAGCTACGGGCCCCGCATCTCCACGAAGAACGCCCCAAATTATATACTTTGATGCGGCGATCTCGGCAAGTCANCGCATCTCAGCCGATATATCCTCGATCTCGGCATTCTGGGTCTCGACAATCTTACGTGGATCTATTCTTATCANCTTGTTTATGGCCCCGCCTCCGCCTAGGACATAACTCTTCTCGAGGACCCTTGGGTCGATCAGGGTCTTAAGCGGGATGCCTATGGGCGGGAGCTCTCCAACCTCATATCCTGTAATCTCCTTAACTTCTCGAGGCGATGCAAGCCTCGCCCTGCCAAGCCTCTTCTCAATCTTCCTCATGTCGATCCGCGACCTACCATCAACTATCGCCAAAACAGCCCCTCCACCCTCAGTTACTAGGAGGATTGACTTGATAATTTGGCCCGGGTCTGCTCCCGTCGCCCTAGCAGCCTGCTCCACGGTCTTGACCGGCGCATCCAGCTCAAGGATCTCGCCGCCCAGCCTCCTCACGAGCTCCTCAAACTCCCTACTCACAGGCATGGCCCAATACCCCCCATGCGCCACAGCTCAGGAATCACTAGACTTTACTATCTCAAGAATTTCGCGGAACTTCTCATGCTCCGCTGATCCAAGCATCTCGTATACAAGCGTCTCCCATGTGGTTGGTATTGCCCCGGCGCTTATCATCCGCTGGACCGCGACCTCCTTGTCAATAGGTCTCCTAGAGCCGATGCAGTCCACGGGAATATAGACCCTATAGCCGAGCTCGAGAAGATCTAGAGCGGTCTGGAGTATGCAGATATGCGCCTCGATTCCGGCCAAGATCACCGCCTTAGGCCTAATCTTCTCCAAGAACCCGCGAACCTGCTCGCACTTCACACAGCTAAAGCTCGACTTTAATATCGGCTCCACACCAGCGGCCTCCCTCACCTCCCTAATAGTTTCACCGAGCTTGATCTGCTCAGTCAATATTATAGGGACTCCTAGAACCCTGCAGGCCCTAATCAGCTTAACCGCGCTCCTCAAGACATCATCCGAGCCATGAATATGCTTCAGCAACCTCTCTTGAAAATCTATGACAAGGAGGAGATAGCTCATGTCGTGGGCTGGAAATCCCCCTGGAATTAAGGTTTATCCCTGCATCCATAGAGCCAGTAGAGCTTCTTCATGCTCCACTCGTCAAGCGCTTCTAGGAGCGGCTTACGGTAAACATATTCCCTGATGAATTTCACATGCTCTCTCACGAGAGCCTCAACCTCCTCCCTACTCACGTTTCCCTTTGCGATTTTTCTTCTCAGGGTTTCCAGCGGAGTGAAGTGATAGGGCTGTCCGACATAGCGCACCCTAGTAATCATGCCCTCTCTTGCCAGCCTCGCCTTAAGATGAGTTGGCGCATGCTCTGAGATGCAGGCGGCCCTCTCATAGCGTATCAGCGTGCTAGCGACCTTCTCCGCCTCCCTGATTGAGCCAGCCTCAACTATCCTCCTCTCCTCCGAGAATAGCTTAAGCCACTCATCCACGTCGACGCGCCCCGTTATGATCGTTCTAAGGGTTAGGCGTGCAACCTCAATTGCTCTCCTCGCCTCCACCTCGAATGAGACTAGGTCTCCATAACAGTAGACATCGGGGCCTCTCCTTAATTCCCGGAGCTCGAGTAAGATATGCTCATATCCCTTGATCCAAGCCTCCACGGGGCTTGGAAGCCTCTCTCCAACCTCCTCTATGAAGTCCTCATACTTGATGCTCTCGGAGGCTAGATCCTGTACTAGGTCACTTATGTTCTCGGGGAGGTTTAGCATTATAGCGTCGGGCTCGATACGCTTCAGCTCTGCGGCGGCCTCCTTAGAGGCCCTCATGCTCGGGGGCTTAACTATTATCTCGACCTCCGCCCCCATCCTCCATCCTCACCATTCAGGATATTACCGGTAATTTATCCATTGATCAGATCTCAGCCTCGGCTAGGCCGAGGAGGGCGACATTCCCGATATTCACCCTTTTGAGATGCTTCTTCGCGGCCTGATAGCATCTCTCAACCTGCTCTCTAGGGGTTATCGTCATATCGCTCATGAGATAATCCGGGTGGAATATGAGGAGGCTGTATGGAATCTCGGGGTCGAGGCTCGCTATGAACTCCGCGATCATCGAGACCTCATACTCATCAACGTAGTGGGGGACGAGGAGGGTTGTCGCGTTCAAGACCGGGGCATCTCTTCTCCGCTCATAAAACTCCTTGTATATCAGCTCGAAGTTCTCGAGGACACGCTTATTATCCCTCCCTGTTAGGGCGCGGTGAACGCTCGGCGTATAGGCCTTCAGGTCGAACTTTATATTGCCGCCGCTGATATATGCGAGCTCCCCAGCCTTCTTAACGAGCTCGGGCGCCCCGCATCCATTCCACTCAAAGCAGATCCTAACGATCCTCCTCTCAGGCTTTTCCTCCAATATCCTCCGGGAAGCGTTTATAGCGAATGGCAGCTGCGGCTCCGGGGAGCCGCCGAACCAGCACCAGCACGTAATCCTAAAGTTCCTGAGAGTGTATTCGACCAGCTCATCAACCAATACAGGTCCTCCCTCATTCAGCCTCTTATGAGACCAGTTCTGGCAGAAAAGGCAGTCAAAGCTACAGCCATAGAAGAAGAGCGCGAGGTTATAGTAGCCATACTCGGGCCCGTTCTTGACCGCGTAGGCTGGGTAGCCGCATCCCGTTCCAGCTGGGCAGAACCATGCCGCGCAGCAGTTTGTAACATGAGCATCTAGATAGTAGTGGAGTAGCGCCTTCTCCGCCGAGACGAGCGACTGGAGTCTTCCGCCGAAATTTCTTCTCAGGCCGCAGTAGCCCGCCTCGCCCTCCCCGATCAAGCAGTTCGCATCGCAGAGCCCGCATCTTATCCCGCCAGCCGTCCTCGGCGGCTCGGGTGGAAGACCCCACCTCACCCTACTCTCTCGATGAGATCGTATGGCTATTTCTAAAGCCTCCTCAGGCCTCTCCCTGAGGCATCTAACGCAGACGCCGATGCTCTCCGAGATATTCCTCGACTTGGCGCCGCAGACTTTGCACTCCTTCTCACGAACCACTTTCGGGAGAAATATCAAGCTCTAGTAAGGACTTTATCTAGCCGGTATTTCAGCGTTTCAAGCCGAGGGAAGATGCGGAGGATATATCTCTTACGTGATCCCGGCTCTCACCCGGGAAAGGGTCTTGAAAGGCTATGAGGAGCTTCTTCTGGGCGTCGCGGCTGGATCGGCTCAGGGAGTCTTCGAGTGGCTCCCCGTGAGCAGCAAGACGATACTACTGCTTATCTTCTATCTCGCCGGCCTCCACCCATCCACGGCATACCTGCTCAGCTTATTCCTGAATGGCTCGACAGCCGCGGCCGCAATAGCCTACTTTAGAAGAGATATTCTCAAGATGGTTAGAGGGCTGGCTGGCGATGAGGAGGGGGTGAGGCTCCTCAAATTCATACTCGCCTCCATAATCGCGACCGGGCTCGCGGCCCCACCCCTCGCACTCCTAGTCGCTGAATCCCTCGAACACCTCGACAGGCTATCCATGACTCTCGTGGGAGCACTATACATTATCATGAGCATCTTGCTCTGGAGGGGCGGAAGGATGAAGGATCATGGGAACCGAGCAGAAAACTTCAGGCCATATAGAGATGGGCTTCTCGCGGGCCTTGCTCAAGGCTTATCAGCGCTGCCCGGGATCAGCCGAAGCGGGATAACCATCCTAGCGCTGCTCGCGCTCGGCAAAAGCCCACAGACAGCCCTAAGGCTCTCATTCATCATGAGCATCCCCGCAACAATCGGTGGATCAGCATACATGCTCCTCCTAAACCAAGAGATAACAGGCCTCATCCCAGCGGCCGCTCTCATCACAGCAACAGCCACAGCAGCCGCCCTATCACTCATCGCAATCGCCGCACTACTAAGAGCATCCCAAAAGCTGAAACCACACATGCTGACAACAATCATGGCAGCAATAACACTGCTCACAGCACTAATACCAGCCCAAAACCCTTAACACCTAAATCCAAGCAGAAAAACTCTTAAAACTGCGCCCCGGTAGCTCAGCCGGCAGAGCGGCGGCCTCGTATCCACTCTTGGCTAGAAAGCCGTTGGTCCCGGGTTCAAATCCCGGCCGGGGCTCCACCTACATCTTCCTGTACTATGGGTCTGAACCGTATTAGCGTGCTCGCTTGATTTTTATCGTTGAATGCTCTCTTTTTCTTTGGCTTGAGGGGCGCTGTTGTTGTTATTCCGACTTATAATGAGGCTGAGAATGTTGGCTGGCTTATTCCGGCAGTTCTTGATGTTCTTGAGGGTGCTGGCTGGAGGGTTGTTGTTTTGGTTGTTGATGACTCGAGCCCGGATGGCACGGCTGATGTGGTTCGCCGGATGGCGGCCTCTCGGCCTGGGATAGACCTGCTTCAGAGGCCGGGCAAGTTCGGTATCGGCTCCGCCTATATAGATGGTTTTAGGAGGGCTTTGGAGAAGCATGGCTGGGCCGACTATATCTGTGAGATGGATGCCGATGGTAGTCATCCGCCGGAAACCCTGCTCGGGATGCTTGAGCGTGCGGAGAGCTCTGGGGCGGATGTCGTGATAGGATCTAGATATGTTCCGGGAGGCGGATGGGTTGAAGGCTCCATCTACAGAGTTCTTGTGAGCCGTGGAGCAAACCTGCTCGCGAGGATCTCGACAGGCATCAGGGTTAAGGATGCGACATCAGGATTCAGGGTCATCCGATCTACGGCCCTCCAGAAGATCATAGATAGGCTCACAGAGCTCTGGTCAGGATATGTATTCCAAGTACAGCTTCTTCATCTTCTCCATGAAGCTGGATGCAAGATCGAGGAATATCCTCTAAGGTTTCTCCCGCGAAGGGCTGGAAAATCGAAGCTCGGTAGAGGTGAGATCACACGCTACGCCTCTTGGTGCTTAAAGACCATGCTTCGGAGGATTATGGGGAGATGAAGAGGCTTAGGGATTTTGGCGAATGGGGGCTTATCGAGTGGATAGTTAGGAGGCTTGATGAGGGTGAGGGTGCATCTCTCCCGCCCGGCGACGATGCTGCCGACCTCCTATTCGATGGGAGGCTTATAGTGTCATGCGATATGTTTGTCGAGTCAACGGATATGCCGGCGGGGATGAGGCTGAGGGATGTGGGTTTCAAGGCAGTGACGGCGGCGACGAGTGATGTGGCCGCGAAGGGCGGCGCTCCGATAGCCTACCTGGTCTCACTCACGCTTCCAGGCAATATGCTCTTTGAGGATTTTCAGGAGGTGTGGATGGGACTTGAGGAGGCGGCACGCCTCTATGGTGGAAAAATCATCGGCGGCGACCTGAACTCTGGGAGGGAGATAATAATAGATGTCATTTGCTTGGGGGCGGCGGACCGGACGATCTCGAGGATTGGGGCCAGGCCGGGAGATATACTGGCGGTTACGGGGGAGTTCGGCTCGCAGGCAGCAGGTCTTCACGCGCTTCTCAGTGGGAGGAGAAGAGACCCGCTCTCAGAGAGATTAATCGAATGCTTCTCTAGGCCTATTGCTAGGGTCAGGGAGGGTGTGGAGCTCGCGAGGACGGGCGCTGTATCATCCTCGATAGACTCTAGCGATGGTCTTGCGAGGTCACTACATGAGCTCAGCAGGGTGAATGATGTCGGCTTCATAATTAATGAGCCGCCCGTGAGCCGGGAGGCCGAGGAATATGCCGAGAAGTATGGCCTAGACCTATTCGACCTAGTATTCTATGGCGGCGAGGAGTATGAACTCGTCGTGACAATAAAGCCAGCGCTACTCGACATGGCGCGTGAAGCCGTTGAGAAGGCCGGGGGGAGGCTGATAATCATAGGAAGAGCATCAGAAGATAAAGTGATAAAGGTTAGATGGGGAGANGAGTGGCGGGTTCTCGAGGATANGGGATATCAACACTTCACCACGAAGTTATGATAATAGAGTATGGCGGCGATGGTCTTCGCATCCCTTATCTCGTTTCTCTTGATCGCCTCTAGGGCCTCCTCGATGCTAAGCTCCACGACCGATAAGTCCTCGTCTATCTCTAGGCTCTGGGAGCCTCTCCTCAGCCCCCTAGCCAAGTAGACGTAAAGCCTCTCGCTGCTATAGCCGGGGCACGGATATATTGTGAGCAGGTGGATGAGCTCGTCGGCAACATAGCCTGTCTCCTCCTCAAGCTCCCTCCTAGCGCAGGTCTCGGGATCCTCGCCGGGCTTAAGAGTCCCAGCTGGAATCTCGAGAATATACTCGCCGATGGGATGCCTATACTGCCTGACTAAGATGATCCTCCCATCAGGCGTTACGGGGACTATGGCCGAGGCGCCGCTATGCTCCACGACCTCACGATAAAACCTCTTACCCGACGGCAGCTCAATAAGCTCCCTCCTCAGGGAGACGGCTCTACCCCGATAAACCTGCTCGCTCGAAACAATTCTCGCCCGCATCCTCTAAAGCCCTAACGAGGTAACCTCATTAATTTAAGGAATGAAGCCCCTCATGTCAAGCCTAAAAGGATAATTTCCACCCCCCTTTAATCTGATTTGATGACTCTCGAGAGGGGGTGACTTTTGAAGCGTTTACGTCGCCTTCTCTCCTTATATTCTCCTTGTAGGAGAGCTTATGTGAAGTAGTATGAGCTCCAATTCTCACGGGGATGTTTACGAGTCTCTCATGGAGGCTTGGAGGATTGAGAGGGGTGAGGAGGGNCCTGCCAAGCTCCCTGAAGAGCTCTTAGAGGATATACGGAAATATATTGGAGGTCTCAAGCATCAGCTTAGGGTCTCTGATAGGGAGACGCTTACATCGGAGCTGAAGGAGGTCTTTCTCGAGACGGTTACAAAGATTGTGCGGGAGCTCTTTGAGCTGAGGTTGAGAAAGCTTGTTGAGGCGGCGGTCGAGGAGAAGCCCCTCGAGAATCTTATTGGATTTGAGCGCCGAATTTATCCAAGGCTCGTATCGCTTATCAGGGAGTATAGGGATTGCGTTGGAGAGCTTATCGAGGCGGTTGCCTACCAGAACTGGGAGAGGATACCGTCAAGATATGAGCTTGTATGCTTCCTAAAGGATACACCAGAGTTTATTGGGGTAGACATGGAATCCTATGGACCATTTAAAGCCGGGGACATTGCCGCGCTACCATCCGAGAATGCTAGGAACCTAGAGCTCGCCGGGGTCGTCAGGACGATAAAGGTGCTTCAGCCTAGAGCCAGGAAGGAGTAAAATACTCTCCCTGCTCAGCTGATTTTGTTCAGCATAAGGATCTTCGGGCTCGAATAGACCTCCTCGCCTTGGATCGATAACAATATAGCGCCGACTATAACATGCCTGATAGTCCCCTTATATGGTGTTATGATTCTAATGTATCCGTCCTTCGTGTTGAGGTCTATGAGCAGCCCTATGCCAACGAAGGCCTCATCGGGGTTCCTGAGATAGCTTAGCACGCCGATCTCATTCTTGGCGAGCTCGCCCAAAGCTTTCTCAACATCCTGCTCAATCGGTTCGAAGGACTCCTCAGCATAGTCTTGGATAATTGCCTCAATATACCTCTTCACATCCCTCAGATCCGCTCCGTCAGTTATGGTGCTGAGATTTATCCAGCTTATTGGTATCCTCCTGACGACAGACTTCCTTAGGAATCTCTCGTAAGCTAGCTCGCGGAGTTTGCGCCGAGCAGACTGATCCCTCCTTCTAACTTCTCGGGGTGGTGGGAGCACCTCGTATGCCACGCCGAGCCTCTCACATTCCTCTCGAATCTCATCCGGGATCTCTCCTATCGAGGCGAGATAATTGGGCTTGAGGATTCTTATCAGCTCCTTCTTATGTTCTATCGCCTTTTCGCCTGAAACCCACCCATCCAGATCTATTGACGCAGCCACACCTCCATATTTCTTTGAGAGTTTTCTGACCAGCTTCTCAACAGCTTTGAGATGCGCCCCGGCTATGGGGGTTGGAGACGTATATCCAACAATCTCACCACCCTCCATCTTATGATAGGAAATGTCGAAGGTCGGCGCCCTTAAAGAGACATAACCTATTGTCGTCGGCGGGCAGATGCTCGACTGGCCGAGATCCAAGTCAACGTATACAGCTAGCTTCAGCTTCTTGATCATGCTATTGAGAATGAGTGTTGCTAATGCGGTCTTGCCAGAGTCAACGCCGCCGTAAACGCAGACCTTGCTCGGAATCTCTGAGGCCTTTTCGGCCAAGGTTTTCCACTCCTCCGGAATCGTATCACCCTCGATGATGTCGTAGCCGCCGCTTTCACCATAAGCGATATCCGCCACGAAGTCCCTCTCCGCGTATATGGGCCTCGATCTCCAGCTTTTCACAATCAGCTTGCTTCTGGGAGTTAGAGGGCAGCCGAGCACCGATGCCCTGCCCTCAACTATGAGCGCCGAGGCCGGGCCATAGAGCATCAGTGTATCACCCTTCTTCACCCTAACCACGGGCATGATAGCTCACCTACTCCAAGCCGAGAACACTCTTGAGGGAAAGCATTAGAGCCGAGTATTCATCCCTACTCATACCCCTCATCTTGGGAAGGATGCCCCTGCTCGTAAAAGACTCATCGCAGACTACTATCGTCGCCCCCACACTACTAACAGCCTCTTCGAGGCTTTTCATAAGAGACTTTACAGCGCTCATGTTCGTGGTTGCCCCTAAAACTACATACCTCCTCCCTGCATCCTGATGTCTATGCAGGAAGCGCTTAACATCGTTCACAAGCTCATCAAGAGATCCATATCTTTTAGTCTTCAGGAGGAAGTTGTCTAAGAGGAATGCGGCACCAGGGCTCTTGCCCGGGTCAATGGCGACTACCGCCATCCTCCTGCCAAGCCCGCTCATGGAAAGCTCCAGCGCCCGCTCCAAGCACTCATCCAGCGACCCAAAATCCTCGCAATAAACAACCCTCCTGCCATCAACATTCATCCCCTCGCTTCTCAACGCTATAATCACGTCCACGTCTAGGGGGAGGCTCTCAGCATCTATAGAGTGCACTAGCTCAACACCATATTCCCGGGAGAGCTCCCTAAGCCTCGCCGCCAGCTTCATATCCAACGTTACCAGCCCAATCTTCACCCGCCCCCTCATATAGCTCTCTTCCTCACCCAAGCTCTCCACAAGGCTCGAATCTAATATTTATTTAGTCATTCTGCATAATATATGGCCGGACATTGACGGTATCATGCTTGATTGGAGGTGGGGTGTGTGGGCCGAAAGAGAAGGAAGATTATAAAGAAGGTTGTTAAGCCGTTTCCCAAGCTCTTCATGTGTCCCCTCTGTAATGAGGTGAGTGTGGCGGTTTATCATGAGGAGGGATCGGATGTCGCTAGGGTCGCATGTGGAAGCTGCGGGGCCAACGCCGAGGTTAGATGGCTTCCAGCATACATGCCAGTAGACGCCTATGCGGAGTTCTATGATATAGTGACTGGTGCTAGGAAGCCGGTTGAGCGACCCGTAGTACAGGTAGCTGGGGCTGAAGGGCCCTCTGAGACCAGCGAGCTTGGCGAGCTACCCGGCACGCAGGATCAGGGTGAGGCTTATGAGGCATCTGAGGATAGGCAAAGTTGAGCAATACCTGCTTAGCAAGCTGGAAGCCGGCGAGAAGATCCACCTCCTCCTCATAGACCCGGAAGAATCCTCCCCTGAAAACGCCTCCAGGATAGCGTCCAAGGCGGAGGAGGCGGGCTCAGACGGTATAATGGTTGGAGGATCAACATTCTTCTCCCAATCCCAGATGGATGAGCTTGTTAAATCCATAAAGTCATCGGTCGGGATCCCCGTCATAATATTCCCGAACAATGTCACGAGCATAAGCAGATATGCTGATGCCATATGGTTCATGAGCCTTCTCAATAGCGTTGATCACTACTTTATCATAGGCGCGCAATCGCAGGGAGCTGTTCTCGTCAGCCAATATGGACTTGAAGCTATACCGATGGGCTATCTCGTCTTCGGCGGCGATACGGCTGTCGCGGCTATGGGGAGGGCGCTTCCACTACCCCTCAACCGGGGGGAGGTCGCGGCATGCTACGCCCTCGCGGCACAATACCTCGGGATGAGGTTCATCTATCTCGAGGCAGGCTCGGGCGCCCAGAGGCCGATACCACCCCAGACAATCAAAGCGGTTAGGAAGGCCGTCGCAATTCCTATTGTCGTGGGCGGAGGGATCAGGAGGCCCGAGGATGCTGTCGAGGCGCTTAAAGCCGGGGCAGATATAATCGTGACCGGGACGATCGCCGAGGAAAGCTTCGAGCGTTGCCGGGAGATCATCCGAGCCGTGAAAAGCTTCAAGACTTGGCAAACTCCCCATCATTTCCTGCCCTAAAGGCTTAAAGACACGGCCGATTATAGCCTTCCCTGTGATAGATCCGCGTGTATCCAGGCTCGCGAGGCTGGTGACCGATTATAGTGTCTCAGTTAAGGAGGGTGATGAAATTCTAATCAGGGCTGAGGTCGAGGCGCTGCCTCTCGTCAGGGAGCTCGTAAGACTCGTGGTCTCCAAGGGAGCCTATCCCCATATCATGCTGGGTGATAGCCAGTTAGACGAGATCTTCTACAGATATGCGAGCGACTCTGTTCTGAGGCATCTCTCGCCGATAGAGAAGTTCATTCAGGAGAGGATTGATGTCTCGATTTCCATAGTCTCCAGTAGCCATACGAAACCCTTGGTGGGCGTTGATCCCGAGCGGATAAGGGTTAGGAGGGCGGCGAGAGCCGAGCTGACCGAGATATTTATGCGGAGGCAGGCGGCGGGCGAGCTCCGCTGGAATGTCACGATATATCCAACGAACGCCCTTGCTCAAGAGGCTGGCATGGGGCCTGTCGAGTATGAGGACTTCATCTTCAGCGCCTGCATGGTTGACCGGGATGATCCGATCAAGGAGTGGAGGAGGAAGGCTGAGGAGCAGGAGAAGATAGTCAACCTGCTTAGCAAGATTGATGAGCTGAGAGTTGTCTCGGAGGATACGGATCTCCTGATCAAGGTGGGTGGGAGGAAGTGGCTGAACGATGATGGGCGGCATAATATGCCGGCTGGCGAAGTGTTCACAGCGCCCATNGAGGATGGTGTTGAAGGACGTGTAACTTTCAGCTTCCCCGCTGTATGGGGCGGCTTCGAGGTCGAGGGGGTGAGGCTCGAGTTCAAGAGAGGAGTGGTCGTAAACGCGTCCGCCGAGAAGGGAGCAGATAAGCTGAAGAAGATACTTGAGACCGATGAGGGGTCGAAGAGGCTGGGCGAGGTCGCCTTCGGCCTAAACTACAATATCACGAGGCCCACGAAGCAGATACTGCTTGATGAGAAGATTGGTGGGACGATGCACATTGCCCTCGGGGCGGCTTACCCTGATACCGGCGGAACCAACAAGTCCTCGATACACTGGGATCTAATCCTCGACCTCAGGAGAGGTAGGGTCTACGGCGATAATGAGCTGATATATGAGAATGGCAGGTTCCTTGCCTAATTGTTCATTAAGTGCTTTAACCTGCTGAATAGCCGTGAAAGCCGGGCTGATGGAGCCCTTCGAGAGAGTCTCAACAGGCATTCCGAAGCTGGATCAGATGCTTGGCGGAGGCCTGCTCAAGGGCAAGACATATCTTATCACGGGCGAGACGGGCGTTGGCAAGACGATCCTAAGCCTTCAATTCCTCCTAGAAGGCCTGAAGAATGGCGAGAACTGCATCTACATCTCGCTTGATGAGAGGATTGAGGGGGTGCTGAGGGGCGCTCTCTCACTCGGATGGAATCTCTGGGAATACATCGAGCAGGGCATCTTCCATCCATTCGAGCTAAGGCTCTATGCCGAGGATCTCAAGAGGTTTGGGAAGGAGAGCAGGGCATTCGTTGATGCTTTGGCAAGGATCGCCGCTGGCAGGCCGGTCAATAGGATAGTCTTGGACCCAATCTCGGCGCTCGCGGCGGGGGCGAGAGAGGAGCTCGTGATAAGGGAATATCTCAGGGAGATAGTGAATATGATGGAGGAGAAGTTTGGCGCTACCACCATGCTCACATGCGATATCCCGACGGGCTCGAATAAGCTTAGCAGATTCGGGTTCGAGGAGTTCCTCGCATCTGGCGTCATAGTCTTAGGCGTCACGAGATTCTATGGAAAGCTACTGAAGACGATCTACGTGAGGAAGATGAGGTGGAGCAGGGCCGACTCCGCGATATACACTTTCGAGATCAGGCCGGGCGAGGGAATAGTGATACTCGAGCCCCTCTCGGAGGTTATGGACAGCAGTATGCTGAGCAATCTTTAATGCTTCACGCGCTTTCCCCCGGTAGGTGGCGGAGGCGGCATGGGAAAGGTCTCAAAAGGCGTTAAGTGCTCGGTGGCTGGATGCGGCGAGAAGGCCGTCAAATCAATCTCCATCCAGCGCATCCCATCGNGCATGAAGATTGAGGGATCCGGTAGGAGAGCCTATCTCTGCGAGGCTCACTGGAAATTGCTCAAGAAGCTAACTAGGGAGCAGCAGAAGATTGAGAAGATGCGTCACGTGGAGGGCTTCGGGTCGAGGGTGATATTATGAAGGTCCTAGCGCTCCACGTGGATTATGTGGAGTATGAGCCGATAAGACCTGAGAGCTCGGTCTATGAAGAGGCTGAGAAGAAGGTCTATAGGATCGAGGATGCCCTCCTCCTGCTAACATGCGTGGAGAAGGATGATGACCCCGAGCTCGCGAGGAGGGCGATAAGGGAGCTTGCGGAGCAGGCGAGGAAGCTCAGGGCACAGAGGATCGTAATATATCCNTATGCGCATCTAAGCTCTAATCTTGCTCCACCCGGAGAAGCCCTCTCAATACTCAGGGCTATGCGGGATGAGGCCGGCTCCCTAGATCTAGAGACATACTCGGCTCCATTCGGCTGGAACAAGAGGCTNGTGATCGCGGTTAAGGGGCATCCGCTCGCCGAGCAGCTTAGAAGCTATGAGAAGGTGGTTGAGAAGGGTGGTGAGGAGGTCCCACAGGCGCTCATACTCGAGGAGAAGCTCGTATCCAACTGGTATATCCTCACGCCGGAGGGCGGGATGATCCCGGTCGAGGAGTACGACTTCCGCGGGCATGAGAACCTCGAGGCCTTCGCGCGCTATGAGATCCAGAAGTCTAGGGCTGTTCTCGAGGAGCCCCCGCATGCTTCCCTGATGAAGAGGCTTGAGATCGCGGATTATGAGCCGGCAAGCGACCCGGGCAACCTGAGATGGTATGCTAAGGGCAGGCTGATCAAGAGCCTCCTCGAACAATATGTCACCGAGAAGGTGATAGAGTATGGCGGGATAGAGGTCGAGACGCCCATAATGTATGACATGAACCATCCGAGCCTCAGGAGGTATCTCCACAAGTTCCCGGCGAGACAATACGTTATTGAGACCGAGGATAAGAGATACTTCCTCAGGTTCGCGGCGTGCTTCGGCCAATTCCTCATCGCGAAGGACATGAACCTCTCCTATAGGGATCTCCCGCTCAGGCTCTATGAGCTCACGAGATACAGCTTCAGGAGGGAGAAGAGCGGGGAGCTTGTGGGCTTGAAGAGGCTTAGAGCCTTCACGATGCCGGATGTCCACGCGATATGCAGGGACTTGGAGCAGGCTAAGGAGGAGATGAAGAGGAGGCTGAGGCTCAGCCTCGAGGTCATGGAAGGTGTTGGGCTCACGAGAGACGACCTTGAGATGGCGATAAGATTCACGAGAGACTTCTATGAGGAGAATAAGGACTTCATCTTCGAGTTGGTGAGGATTTTCGGGAAGCCCGTGCTCGCCGAGATGTGGAGCGAGCGCTACTTCTATTTCGTGCTGAAGTGGGAGTTCAACTTCGTGGACTGTCAGCGGAAGGCAGCCGCCCTATCAACAGACCAGATAGACGTGGAGAACGCATTATACTACGGGATAACATTCGTGAATGAGCGGGGAGAGAAGGAGTATCCAATAATACTCCACTGCTCCCCAAGCGGCGCGATAGAGCGCGTCATCTATGCATTACTGGAGAAGGCATATCTTGCGATGATGCGGGGGGAGAAGCCCATGCTCCCTCTCTGGTTAACACCAACCCAGGTAAGGTTGATCCCGGTAAAATCCGAGTATCTCGAAGACTGTCTCAGGATCCTCAAGAGGCTCGAGGAGGCTAGGATAAGAGCGGACATAGATGATCGCGATGAATCCGTTGACAAGAAGATAAGGGATGCTGAGATGGAGTGGATACACTATATCGTGGTGTATGGCGAGAGGGAAAGGGAGAGCGGGCTGCTGAGCGTGAGGAAGAGGGCGACCGGGGGCGTTGAGAAGCTCACACTAGAAGACCTGATAAGGGAGATGAGGGAGAAGATCGGGGACAAGCCCTTCAAGAAGCTCCCGCTCCCAAAGCTCCTCTCAAGGAGACCATCATTCAAGTGATCTCGGCCGCGGCATAACTATCACGCCCTCAACCTCCTCTCCGAACACCACGTATTCTCCCCTGAGATAATATAGCCCGACTAGGGCGCATATCACGGCATCAAGTATATGCTGATCAACATCATCCGGCAACCCCCTCACACCATATGCTACTAGGGCATTGCGGAGAGCATTAATGCCCATTCTCCTCGATGGCAATCCAAGGATCTTACGAGCGCCCGTGGGAAACACCTCTATGACTTCATGGCCCTTGGATGCTAAGATCTCCCTCAGCCTAATCGCCCTCTCGGTAAGCCTTCTCATCCCACCCAGAACGGGTGGGAGGACGCGTATCCCAACCCTCCTAAGCTCCTCATCACATCTCCTAAGATCGCCTGATCTCGGTAAGCTCAACGGAGCATCAATCGCTACAACCCTAGCCTCATGACCATTGATGAATGACAGTATCTCATCGTCCGAGTATGCGCGGGAGACCTCAGCCCATAAGTCCTGCTCGAGATAACAGAGCCCCGTGATCCTCTTAGGAGAACCCGCTAGATCAACGCCGATAACGCGCAAACCCTGCAGGGAGGATCTAGCGAACGAAAGGATAAATAAATCCCTCGGAAAGCCTATGAATAGGGGCCCGTAGCTCAGCCAGGTTGAGCGCCGGGCTCTTAACATATCTGGAAGAGACCCGGGGGTCGGGGGTTCAAATCCCCCCGGGCCCGCATCAAAGAAAAAGAAGAAGAAAGAAGAATATACTTCATGATTTCTCCATATCCATTATCTTGCGTATGTTCTCGAGCTCTGATTCATCGGGCTTCTCAATCGATAGGAAGGCGTCCACGATCTCCTTCGCCACCTCGTCGGATGTCAGCCTCGCGCTTAGAGCGAGCATGTTCGCGTCATTCCATCTCCTCGCTCCTCGAGCGGTCTCGGCATCGGGGCAGAGGGCGCATCTTATCCCCCTAACCTTGTTCGCGGCGATCGAGACGCCGGTCCCCGTATAGCATATCACTATGCCGTAGTCGGCGAGCCCCTCCACAATCCTCCGGGCAACCTCCCATGCGACATCGGGCCAAGGCTCAAGCCTTCCCGAGCGGAGGGCTCCAAGCTCTTCAACCTCATGTCCCCTCGATCTAAGATGCTCGACAATTACCCTAGCAACATGATATATATCATCCGATCCAACAGCTATCCTCATGCCAAGACACCCCAGCGTGAGAAATTATTACTAAGGCCGCCTATCAGATTTTACGGCAGTGTGGCGACTCCACGGCATAGGAGGAGAACAGCGGCCGCCAGTGGAAGCCTTGCCACGCCCCTATATATCGGCGGTATCTCGAGGCCGTGAAGCCTCATTCCGTCGGATCTTATCACCCTAACATGAACATCCTCATCGATCGGCAGCGCCACGGCGCTCCACATGGGATCGAAGTCATCGAGATCATTTGGGTCTATAATCTGCGCTCTTAGCCCGGTCTTGCCGTTAAGCGAGTTTCCAAGCCTTATCAGCCTATGAACATCCTGCGTCACGACGGCGTCCACGTGCGCTGCTGCAGCCTCCATAGCAGCCCTCACCAGAATTCTTCTCGATGAGGCGCTTAGAGAGCTCCATGGAACCCTATCGGCCTCGATCTCCCCAAGCTTCTCGAGATCCCTTGCCAGGGCCTGCGATCTCCTCTCGCCCGCGAGCTCGCAGATCTCTGCAACATTCCCGCTCACAAGCAATTGTAGCGCCTGCCTAGCTATCCTGCCCCTCCATCCCGGCTCGTCGAGATCCGGCGCCGCCTCTACCCTCACCCTCCTCTCCTCGAGGCCTAGGAGCTTCACCTCAAGCCCAGCCGCCATAACATAGTCCACGATCTCCCTTCTCTCCTGCTGGCCAAGGTCAAGGACATGCTCATCCGAGACGATGACNTGATATCCCCTATTGCCGGAGAACGCGAGCCTAATCTTCTCAAATCCCAGATCGGACTCAAGGATCTCGAGAAGCTTCCCAGCCTCGCTCCTAGCGGTCTCCAAGCAACTCTCACATACCCACTCAACCTTCTCCAATGGAGCCCCGCACCTCGCGCACCTCTCCACGTCAACGGGATAATCTAGCAGGCAGCTCCTACATACCTTAAAGTCATGGCTCTTCTTGCATGGGGTCTTAAGATGATCAGCATCTATGTCGAATGCCAGCTCCGAGCCGATCCACCCCTTCTGATCCATCGGAGCCCTAGGATACTTGTAAAATGCTGTTGAATGGTATACGTGGAGGGGAGCCTTCTCAGCGAGCATTTGCATGAGCTCTCCCGGGCCCGTGAAACCGATGTGCCTAACCATCACTTTCTCCGCGAAGGTGAAGTAGCCGAACTCCCTCTCCTGAATCCTCTCGGGGACATAAACCCCCTCACCATACTCGATATAGTATCGCTTGAAGAGCCTTTGGACAAACGCGGCATCCTCATTCTTTATGAAGCTCATCCTTCCCCAAGCCTACTCCCTTCTCAGCGACGTATAGACTATATAGGCGAGGATCGCCGCGAATATTACCGCGGCGAGCCAGAAGGAGCTCCTGTAAACTAGGTCGAGGAAGGATTCAAGGGTCATGCCGCGGCTAGGCTCCTCTTTCCCAGCTTTAAGCATTATCCCCGGTTGACGGCTTATGCAGATGCTAGGATCGTTAGGTCTCCGACATTCGTCCCAGTCGGCCCCGTGTATATCGCCCCACCCACGAGATTGAAGAAGCTATTAGAATCGTTCTCCCTGAGAAATCTAACAGGGTTTATGCCAAGCCTTATTGCGTCATAATATGTCTGCGGGTCCGCTATCGCTCCTGCAGCCGATGAGATTCCATCCACACCATCCGTTCCGACGCTCATTATAACAGACCTCTTCAAATCCTTGAGCTTGGGCAGCGAGCCTAGGACGAGCTCCTGATTCCTGCCGCCAACCCCGCCGCCCCTAACGGTCACNGTATATTCTCCACCTAGTATCGCCGCCCTCCTCCCACCCTCCTCCTCAAACTGCTGTAAAAGTCCTGCTAGGAAGATTCCAACTTGAGATGCCTCGCCCTCCGCATATTTGCTAAGAACACTGCATTTGAAGCCCCTTGATTCGAGATAGATCGCTGCAGCCCTACACGCATCACCAACATCAGCGATCACGATATTCGTTATCCTTTGGAACGCGGGGTCCCCAGGCTTCGGCGTCTCCTCAACCCTACCCTCCAAGCCATCCATGATCCTACGCCTAACACTCTCCGGAACTCTATCCCATAGATCATATCGCCTTAATATGTTGTAGGCATCCCTGAATGTTGTTGGGTCAGGCGCTGTTGGCCCCGAGCCTATACACTCCACCTTGTTTCCGACAACATCCGAGAGTATCAGGCTGATAACCCTGGCCCTTGACATCCTCTTGCCGAGCCACCCACCCTTAACCAGCGATAAATGCTTCCTAACGGTATTGATCTCATCTATAGTCGCCCCGCTCTCCAGCAGGAGCCTCGTCGTGAATATCTTGTCCTCTAGGGTTATTGGTGGGGCTGGGAGGGCGAGCATTGCCGACGCCCCACCAGAAAGAAGAAAGATCACCAAGGTCTTCTCTGTAACAGATTCAGCCCATTCTAGGATAATCTCAGACGCCTCCACGCTTCTCTCGCTTGGGANAGGGTGGCTGGATGGAACAACATTAATCTTCCTCAGGTTAATGCATTCACATGGGCTGCTCAATGAGGCTATTACTCCACCTGNTATCCTGTCATAGAGGATGGGCTCCAGCATCTCTGCCATCCTTACTGAGGCCTTCCCAACTCCGAGAATTATAACCTCATCAAATTCCCTCAAATCTATTCTGAGCGAGTCCTTGATGATGAGAGAGCCATTCTCCACCCGGATCCTCTTCATGAAACACTCAGGCATAACACTCTTAATCCCGTGCTCAGCTGCCTTCAAAACCTCGCTTCTAAGGTCGGCCATCTCCCCGAGCCTCGATCCAATGAGATCGTCAAAATTCTTTATCAGGCCGTGGGGCGAGCTCATCATTTGATAGAATGTTTTTTTCAGAGTATAAACATTGCTTAAGCCGGGCTTGGTATGGGATACATATCCAAGCGCGCGATCATCAGGGGAGTCGCCTCAGAGTCCGCGGTGATTCTGGGCTGCTCGGAGGTGGGCGAGGAGACATTTCTCGACGAATTNGTCTGCATTGGTTATCCGAGGAGAGAAAAGCTTCTCAGATCATCAAGAATGCTAAAAGAGCTTGATGAGCTGAGTTCTGGGGCCAAGATTGGGAGTGGATGCATTATCCGCAGCCACACCGTGATCTATGAGGACGTTGAAATCGGCGACAGGGTTGAGACTGGGCATCATGTCCTCATTAGGGAGGGATCTAGAATAGGGTCTGATAGCAGGATAGGAAGCTATGCTAAGCTTGATGGAAGGGTTGAGGTTGGGTCGAGGGTCAGCATACAGTCAGGGGCCTATCTCCCGCACTTGACCATTGTTGAGGATGAGGTCTTCATAGGCCCGGGAGTGATTGTGACAAATGACCCGTACCCCGTTAGTAGGAGACTCTTGGGCGTTAGGATTGCGANGGGCGCCATTATCGGGGCTGGTGCAGTAATCTTGGCTGGTGTCGAGATAGGTGAGCGGGCTGTCGTCGGGGCTGGCGCGATCGTCACGAGAAGCATTCCAGCTGGAATGGTGGCATACGGCTGCCCAGCAAGGATAATGATGACCAGAGACGAGTATGATGAGAGGAGGAGAATACATGAGGAGGCGGATAGCTAGGACGCGCATAAGATCCCATGGATTATCAGCGCATAGATCTTGGCTGCAGCTACGAGCTCCGCAATCGAGACCCATTCATCTGCCATGTGAGCCTGCTCTAGATCTCCCGGCCCAAGAATTATGGAGGGAACTCCAGCATCATTAACTAGATAGCTCATATCGCATGTCGCTTGGAAGCCGGATATCTCGGGCTCGTGGTTCAAGACTCTTCTCACGGCCTCGGCAGCCACCTCGACGATCCTCGACCCGGGATCCACCTCGGATGGCGGAACCCAGCGGAGAACAATGGTCTCATGCCTCGTTCCTCTTCCTCGATCAACCTTCCCCGCAATATGCTTAAACTCGTCCAATATTGTCTCAAGCCTTTCCCCGGGCAGAGCCCTATAATCCACGACAACCTCAGCCCAGCCGGGTACCATGTTATCCTTCTCGCCAGCCTTGAACATCGTCGCCGAGATTGCTGGAGGACCGAGGAGAGGATGATCCTTTCCCTTAATCCTTTTCGAATACTCCTCGATCTCGAGGGCGAACTCGGAGGCCGCGTAGAGGGCGTTTATCCCCAGCTCAGGCCTACTTGAATGGGCATATCTTCCCGTGAATTTCACAGCGGTGACAAGCCTCCCCTTATGAGCCACGCAGACTCGAAGCCCAGTTGGCTCACCGACGACGGCATAATCCGCCCTAAATCCCCTACTTATGAGCCTTCTAACGCCTTGAGACTCCATCTCCTCATCCGCGACAGCCGCGAGGACGAGGCCTTCTCCANCGAACTCCACGCCGCTGTCGGCTAAAGCCTTCAAGGCTCCAAGCATTGAGGCGATACACCCCTTAGCATCCGCGGCGCCCCTACCATAAAGCCTGCCATCCNTGATGATCCCCCCAAATGGAGGGATGCTCCAAGCCTCCCTCTCACCAGCCGGAACAGTATCGAGATGTGTGAGGAGCAGGAGGCCCGCCCTCTCAAAATCCTTGGTTGATGCTATGCAGTTGGCCCGTCTATCAAAAGCATCAACCTTCGCCTTGAGACCGAGCTCGGAAAGCCTCTCCGCGAGAAAGCTCGCAACCTCGGCCTCGCGGCCCGGAGGATTCTCCGAGTTTATCCTAACAAGCCTCGAGGCGATTGAGACTATATACTCCTCGTCAACATGCTCGATCATGCGCCTCATCACGGGCCAGAATAAAATTACCCGCCGCCAATTTAACCAGAATCTCGGGGCGCAAATTTATATAACCGCGGATTCTATTAATCTTGAAAGGAGGTAGGTAATGGAGGGAATCTGCCCAGTCTGCGGGTTACCAAAGTCAATCTGCGTATGTCAGACAATAAGCCGCGAGCAGCAGAAGATCAAGATAAAGCTTGAGACTAGGAAATGGGGCAGGCCCGTTACAATAATAGAGGGCTTAGATAATGGAACCGAGGATCTACACAAGCTAGCGAAAATGCTGAAGGCCGCATGTGCATCAGGAGGAACTGTGAAGAATAACACGATTATTCTCCAAGGAGATCATAGACAAAAAGTTAGAGAGATACTTCTCTCAATAGGATGGCTCGACGAGAACATTGAGGTCATCTAATTGCGCAGGAGGAGGTAGTGGATCCTAGGAGGACGCGGATCGGCTAGTAACCTGCTGGCCCTCGAGGATCTCCTTCAGACCCTTAAACCTATTCCGAACTGTAACCTCGGTCACGCCAGCCGCCCTCGCGATATCCTTCTGGGTCACTGGTTGATTTCTCTCCTGACAAGCCATGTATAATGCCGCGGCCGCCATTCCGACGGGATCCTTTCCTATTGTCGCCCCCCTCTTATGAGCCTCCTCAAGGATCCTTAAAGCCTCTTGGACTGTTGCCTCATCGAGGCCGACCTTCGATGCTATCTTATTCAGGAATATCGCTGGATCGGCAACCGGGACTTTCAGGTTGAGGTGCTTTAGAAGGAGCCTGTAGCCCTGTGCTATCGTCTTCCTCTTGACTATTGGATAAGCCTTCTCGAGCTCTCTAAGATCTCTTGGGGCGCCCATCAACCTGCATGCGGCGTAAACCGCCGCGGCCATTATCGATCTGATCGATCTGCCTCGAACCAGTCCTGCCTTCAACGCCTTCCGGTAAATTAACATCGCGGCCTCGGCTATTGCCTGGCTTAGCCTCAGCTTATCCACGTAGATCTGCAGAATATTGACCGCCTGCTGGAGGTTCCTCGCCTCGGAAGCACTGACTTGGGAAGTAGCATCGAGCTTCTTCAATCTTAGAAGCTTCTCCCTAACCTCCTTCGGCAACTTCCTCCCCGCGGCATCCTCATCAATCCTATCAATCACTGTTGAAAGCCCGTGATCCCTATACATTATCGAGAGCGGCGCGCCGGCCCTACTTCTATCCTCTTCCTCGTCAAGATTCCTCCACTCAGGCCCTCTATCAACATCCCTCTCCTGAACAACATAACCGCAGCTTGGACATGTTATCTCCCCAGTTCTAGGATCATGAATCAAGATATCATTACCACACTCTGGACAAAGCATTCCCTCCCTCCAAATTGGAGCTCTTCTTTTCTCTGAAGACACTCCCGAAGCCTCCTAAACTTTTTTATTCCCGATTATCGTATCACACATCGTTACTTATAAACTTTATCCCGGGGTGGAGAAATCGGTATTTATACACAACACNATTCTCAGTAATGGAGCTGGATGCCGATCAGCGTTTTCAACACGCTTGGGAGGCGTATCGAGATTTTCGAGCCTCTTGAGCCCGGCATCGTNAAGATGTATGTTTGCGGGCCGACGGTTCAGGATGTTGCTCATCTCGGGCATGCAAGGACATACATAGCATTCGACGCTATTATCAGATTTCTCGAGTACTATGGATACAAGGTCATTTATGTTAGGAATATCACGGATGTTGGGCATATCCGGGAGGAGACTGGGGAGGATAGGGTGATTGAGGGCGCGAGGAGGGAGAGGCTTCAGCCGATGGAGCTCGTTGATAAATACATGTTCTCGTTCTTCCAAGATATGGATGCTCTTGGTATCAGAAGGCCGAATATCCAGCCTAGGGCCTCAATGCATATTCTTGACATGATTGAGATGGCGGCTAAACTCGTGGAGAGGGGCTATGCATATGTCGTGGATGGGAACGTCTACTTCGACGTCTCAACATTTCCAGAGTATGGAAAGCTCTCGGGCATAAGATACGAAGAGCTCGTGAAGCATAGGATCGAGCCGGATCCGCGTAAGAAGAATCCCGCGGACTTCGCGCTCTGGAAGAAGGCAGAGAAGGGCTANCTCCTCAAGTGGAATAGCCCATGGGGTGAGGGGTTCCCAGGATGGCATATCGAGTGCTGTGTCATGGCAATGAAATATCTCGGAGAACAGATAGATATTCACGGCGGGGGGCAGGAGCTGATCCTGCCACATCACGAGAATGAGATAGCGCAGGCTGAGGCCTACACCGGGAAGAAACCATTCGCGAAATANTGGCTTCACACGGGATATCTGACGATAAATGGTGAGAAGATGAGTAAGAGTCTCGGGAACTTCATCTCGATAAAGGATGCTTTGAAGAAGTATGAGGCGGATGCTATAAGATTCTTCATCCTATCATCCCATTATAGGAGTCAGATAGATTATAATGAGGATGCGATGCAGCAGGCCCAATCAAGCGTTATGAAGATCAGGGAGACACTCGACNTGCTTCATGAGCTTCTCGAGGAGGCCGAGGAGGNNGGTGAAGCTGCTAAAGCGGAGATTAACAGGATCGAAGAGGCCAAGAAGAAGTTCATCTCAGCGATGGAGGATGACTTTAATACGCCTAGAGCTTTAGCCGAGATACATGCCCTCATCAGGTCGGCCAACGCCTATATCAGTGGGCATGCAAAGCATGACAAGCTCGTACTCAAATCATATTATGATGCGATCTTAGAGCTCTCGCATGTGCTCGGCTTACTGCAGAAATATAGGCCATCGAAGCTCCGTGCCCAAGCTGAGGTAAAAGAGGTTCTAGACATCCTGTTGGAGGTTAGGGAGGAGCTTAGGAGGCGCCGGATATATGATATTAGTGATAGAATACGGGATAGGCTAGCAGAGATAGGTATAATCGTGGAGGATACGGTGCAGGGTCAGAGGATCAAGTTTAGGCCTAGATAGACATATGCATTCGCAACAATTATAGTGCGGTTATAATGAAAGAATTAATTGAATGAGAGCTGCGATCCTTGCCGGGGGGTATGGTAAGAGGCTCAGACCCCTTACCGAGACCATCCCAAAGCCCCTCCTGTCAATCGGTGATAAGGGGATAATTGAATGGCAGATAAGCTGGTTGAAGCACCACGGTATTAGTGAGATAGTGGTATGCGCTGGCTATCTGAAGGAGAGGATCGTGGAGAGGCTTGGAGATGGATCGAGATACGGCGTTAAGATCGAGTACGCGTTTGAGGAGAGGCCTTTGGGGACGGGCGGCGCATTAAAGAATGCGCGGCGCCTTCTCGAGGATGAGGATCTTTTCCTGCTAGTTAATGGCGATGTGCTGACCGATCTAAACCCGCTTAAGCTCGTTGATGCACTTATTGATGGCTACATCGCCGTTATCGCTCTAATACCTCTTCCATCACCATATGG
>Ga0065719_101166_pt1 | contig 25479 bp, 25 predicted proteins | sample GBSCel85sediment_FD_59106 | JGI IMG/M metagenome (GOLD analysis project Ga0065719, IMG submission 59106) | Hot spring sediment microbial communities from Great Boiling Spring, Nevada - Cellulolytic enrichment CS 85C v3 (version 3) | ecosystem: Environmental > Aquatic > Thermal springs > Hot... | reverse complement strand
AGCGGTACTTTCTGTTTGTAGCGTGCCTATAAGGGATTGAAACGTTCTCTCTCTTGCTCGTACAAAGACTTCCACTGAAAGTTTGTAGCGTGCCTATAAGGGATTGAAACATTCTTGGGAGTATTGAGGTGGTACCAAGTACCCTCCAGTTTGTAGCGTGCCTATAAGGGATTGAAACTTGGATTTCCTTATCCTTTATGCGGTAGTAAGCCTTGTTTGTAGCGTGCCTATAAGGGATATAGTGTCAAAATTTGACCTTTTGTGGTCTCTTGAATGTAAAAAAAAAGAGATAGAATGTAAAAATATAAGAAGAGCAAATCTCCTTATCTTCCTAAGATCTTAAATGTTATAGGATAGTTTAATTTTTCTACCTTAGGAATCTTCACCTTTAATCCTTCTTCACTTCTCTCAAATCCAACTTCTCCTTTTAACTCCAAAATTTCCACCTTTGCTATTTCCTTTTGATAAAGGGTAAGGTCAGTACTTAGAGATTTTATTATTACCTCATCTTTTTCTGGTTTGTTCATAAGAATTGCATAAAGAATATCTCCCTTGGTGGTAAATCTAAAATCTTTGTCGGTGTAAATAACCTCTTTTTCACTGAAAGATCCTACATTCCCTTTGGTAGGTCCTTCTCCGTAAATTCTCCAGGGCCTTGAGCCGTATATGGCTTCGCCATTTATAAGTAGCCATTCTCCTATCTCAAGGAGGGTCTTTTGAGCAGGCTCTGGTATTGTACCGTCTGCTTTTGGTCCTACATTTAGTAGAAGGTTCCCATTTTTGCTTACTATATCTACAAGTTCCCATATTATTTCTTTTGCAGGCTTATAAATGTCATTTTCTATGTATCCCCAGGATAGTCTGGATATGGATGTATCGGTCTGCCAATATATAGGATCAATATCTCCTAACTTTCCTCTTTCCACATCAAAAACAGCGCATTCTCTTGGTACTGCATTTAATTTATAGTTTATTACTACTCCTTTTCCCCATTCATGGGCTCTGTTGTAGTAATAAGCAAAAAACTTTTTAAGGTATGGTTCAAAGGCAGGTTGTTCTATCCACCAGTCAAAGTATACAAGTTGAGGTTGATATTTATCTACTATCTCAAAGAGGCGAAGGAGCCAATCCTCTAAAAATTCTTCGTTAGGTTGCATAGACTCTGGTTGGGCAGGCCCATAGAGGTCAAAGTACTCTTTGTCTCTTACATCAGAGTCAAATTTCATTCCTTCATGAAAAAACCACCAATGTTCTGCTCTATGATAAGATACTCCAAAGGTAAGAAAATTATCTCTTACTGCTTTTGCTAGTTCTCCAATAATATCCCTTTTAGGTCCCATTTTGCTTGCGCACCATCTTGTAAAACTACAGTCGTACATGGCAAAGCCATCATGATGTTCTGCTACTGGTACTACATATTTTGCACCTGCCTTTTTGAACAGATCTGCCCATTCGTAGGGATCGAACTTTTCGGCCTTAAATAGGGGAATAAAATCTTTGTATCCAAACTTTTTGTGTTCACCATAAGTTTTTAAATGATGTTCATATTCAGGTCTTCCTTCTACATACATATTTCTTGAATACCATTCACTTCCAAAGGCAGGGACAGCATATACTCCATAGTGTATAAAAATTCCAAATTTAGCATCTTTATACCATTCGGGAATTTTATAGTTTTTCAATGATTCCCAAGTGGGTTCAAAAGGACCTTCTGGCATTTTATATTTCATACATTGTCCTCCTTTAAAATTTTTTAATATAAATAGAATTGTTATCTTCTTATTTTGATTATATAATATCACAAGTGGCGATGGAGTCCGCCATATAATTGCCGATAAAGGCTGATGACTCCTACTTATGTTGTGTAAAGCAACATAGGTAGGAGTTTTTTATTTTTATTGGAAAGGAGGCTAACTGGGTGAAAAATATTATTGCAATTTCTATTGGAGCCTTCTTTGGAGCTGTTTGTAGATTTGTTATATCTCGGCTAAATTTTGGTCCTTTCCCTCTTACTACACTTTTTGTAAATGTTTTAGGTAGCTTTATTTTAGGACTTATTACAGAAATAATATTAGAGCATATAAAGATGACAGAGACATTGAGACATATGATAATAACAGGTTTTATAAGTAGTTTTACTACTTTTTCTAGTTTTATCCTTGAAATTATAGAACTCTTAATTAGGGGTGAAATTACAATTGCTATTTTATATCCTATTTTTTCTATTTTGTTGGGACTTTTGGCTTTCATATTAGGGATTAGGATAGTAGGGTTTATCTCTGTAAAGCAGAGAAAGAAGGAGTGTGAACTGATATGATTTATATTATTGTTGGCTTGGGAGGGACCATTGGAGCTATACTAAGATATTTAGTGGGGAATATATTTAAGAAATTTACAGAGAAGCATGGTATTGTTACGTTTTTTATAAATATTACAGGGAGTTTTTTGATAGGATACTTTTCTACAAGACAAATTCCAGAAGAGTTTAGGTGTTTTTTGATGGCTGGTCTTCTCGGGGGCTTTACTACATATTCGACTTTTATGTCTGATATCGTGAAATATTTAAGAGAAAGAAAGCACTTTGAGGCTTTTGTTTACATGTTTTTTTCTATATTTTTAGGGATAATAGCTGCTGGACTGGGCATTGCTTTAGCAAATGGTATATGGAAAGCTTAGATTTTTAATGTTCTTATTAAGTCCCCAGGATTTCCTCCTGGGGACTTTTAAGGGAAGAGGGGGGAGGAAGGTAATATTACAACTCTATGATAATTTCTCTTATCTTTTTCTCAGGAATAATCTTTGTCCCTTTTTCTGTTTTTTCTAATTTCCCACCTTTGACATCTTTGATTCCATTTATGTTGAAGAGGAGTATGGAGTAAGGCTTCCCAGAGTCTTTCTTTACTTCTATTTTTATTATGTTATTTTCTTTGATGAGATTTATTTTTAAATCTATTTTTTCTTTGTTGGTTATAAACTTCACAGGATATTATTTTTTCCTTCTTGAGGCTCAAATACATGTAAAGTTACGTTATCAGCATAATCATAGTCAGGTTTTTCCTTGTTCTCTCCAACGGCAATAATACTTCCTGGTCTTGCCATAAGAGGAAGGGAGAAGTAGTCAAATTTTTCTTTATACCATTTGCCTCCTTCTTTTTTCTCTCCAGTTAAGATGTTTGTCCATGTTCCTACATTGGGAAGATAGTATTCTACTTCGCCAGTTTCTGAAAATATTGGGGCCACAAGCAAGGAATCTCCAAGCATATATTCTCTATCTAAGAAATGACATGTGGGATCTTCTTCAAATTCAAGTACCATCGCTCTTAACATTGGAATTCCTTTTTCAACTGCTTCTATCGCTTTTGCATATAAATATGGCATGAGACTACATTTTAGATTTACAAAGAATCTTAATACATCTACTGCCTCTTCATCATATAGCCATGGTACTTTATAATCATGGTTTCCATGAAGTCTGGAGTGAGAGGAGAGAAGTCCAAAAGCAACCCATCTTTTATATAGATCAGGAGTTGCAGAGCTATCAAATCCTGCTATATCATGACTCCAAAAGCCAAAGCCACAAAGACCTAAAGATAAACCTCCTCTTAAGGTTTCTGCCATGGATTCATAGGTAGATAGGGAGTCTCCTCCCCAATGCACAGGGAATTTTTGACTTCCTGCAGTGGCAGATCTTGCAAATACTATAGCATTCTCCTCTCCAAGTTCTTCCTTGAGAGTCTCAAAAACAGTCTTATTATAAAGATATGTATAAAAGTTGTGCATTTTTTCTGGATCTGAGCCATCGTAGTAAACCACATCGGTAGGTATTCTTTCTCCAAAATCAGTTTTGAAAACATCAACGCCCATTTTAATTAATCTTCTTAGATGTTTGGAATACCAATCTCTTGCAGAGGGGTTAGTGAAGTCCACAATTCCCATGCCAGGTTGCCATTCATCGGTTTGCCATACACTACCATCAGGCTTTTTCAAGAGATATCCTTTTTCCTTTCCTTCCTCAAAGAGTTTTGATCTTTGGGCAATATATGGATTTATCCATACACATATTTTCAATCCCTTTTCCTTTAATCTCTTTAGCATCTCCTCTGGATTTGGAAATACCCTATCATCCCATTCAAAGTTTACCCAGTGATACTCCCTCATCCAGAAGCAGTCAAAGTGAAAAACATGAAGGGGAATATTTCTTTCTTTCATTCCCTCTATGAAGCTTGTTACAGTCTTTTCATCATAATTTGTTATGAAGGAGGTAGTAAGCCAAAGCCCAAAAGACCAGGAAGGAGGAAGGGAGGGTCTTCCTGTAAGTAAAGTGTAGTTTTCAAGAACTTCTTTTAAATTATCTCCTCCGATTATAAAGTAGTTGATTTTTTCTCCAGGAATACTGAATTGTACTCTTTCTACATGCTCCGTAGCGATCTCAAAAGATACTTTCTCAGGGTGATTTACAAAGACTCCATAATCTCTATTTGTTACGTAAAAAGGAATATTTTTATAGGTTTGATCAGATACTGTGCCTGCATCTGCATTCCACATTTCAATACTTTGGCCATTTTTAATAAAAGGTCCAAATCTTTCTCCAAGTCCATATATTAGTTCTCCTACCGCAAGGTCAAGGCTTTCCACCATATATTTATTTTTACTTTCATCTATGGCGTATGCCATATGTTTGTAGCCTGAAGAAGTTAATTTTTTGTCTTTCCAGTAGAAAGTATATTGAAAAGTGCCTTTTTTATTGATCTTTACTTTTAGGCTTCCTGCCTTTAAGGTAATGGAATCTTCCTCATCTAATATCTCCGGTTTATAGTTTTTATCTCTATTTATTTCGAAATTAGGTCCTTTTTCTACTACTCCTTTAAAATGATAAGATGTTATCTCTATGATGTTGGGAAAGGGTGAAGAAAAATGAATTTCAAAGAGAGGACCATATAGAGTTTCTCCTCTATTTTTGACAAAACTTGAAGGAGCATAAACAACAAGCTCTTTTTCTTTTATTTCATAATCCCACAAAATACATGGATAGTAAATTCTAATGCCCTCTCTTACTCTCCAATGTCCATCAGTAAATTTCATACTTTCCTCCTCCTATTCAAATCTAAACCAGTTTATTTTTAATCCCTTTTCTCCTTTTATATATAGATCTTGAATACCCTCAATGTGCTCCCCTAAAAGATAAACGATTTCTTTCCACTCATTATTAGTATCTAAAACTTCAAAGGAAAATTCTTTTCCTATTTTGCTGAAAATTAAAACTATTTTGGAGTGATTTGAGGGAAAGTTCTATGACTACCTTTTTAGGTTTGTTTTTAAACTCAAAATCCTTAAAAAGAATGAAGGAGTCGTTATCATTGAAAATTACGTATGTTTCTTTAAAGTTTCTTTTGGTATTAAAGGATACATTATGGTAGTCGTCAAAATTTATAGCCTTTGTATCTTTAAAGGGATTTCTATTTTTAATCTCCTCTCCATCTATGTGAAATTTATCCCTTAATCTAATATCCTTAGAAGATGCTCCGATTAAGATTTCGTACTCTCCTTTTTCTNCCATATATCTTTCTTCTCTCACATCCCATATAAAAAGTTCTGATATGGGAATTGTTATATCTACTTTTACCCTTTCTCCTTTGGGGACAAAAACTCTTGTAAAGCCTTTTAGTTGCATATTAGGCCTCTTAACTTTTGAGTTTAAGGCTTTTATATATACTTGAGGTACTTCTTCAGAGTCCATATCTCCGATATTTTCTATTTCAAAACTTAATTTTATTTCCTCATTTAATTTGAAGTTTTTAGAGTTTAAAATTAAGTTTTTATATTCAAATTCTGTATAGGTTAACCCGTGGCCAAAGGAGAAAAGAGGTTCTTTGTCAAAATACATGTAGGTTCTTTTGCCTCTAATTATATCGTAGTCAGTAATGGGAGGGATGTGGTGAATGGATCTATACCATGTCATGTTTAATCTTCCTGCAGGTGAAAAATTGCCCAAGAGTATATCTGCTATAGCATTTCCCATTTCCTGTCCTCCGTGGGATGACCAAAGAATTGCTGGAATGTGGTCTTTTTCCCAACAAATAGCATAGGGATAACTACTTATTACCAATAGGACTATATTGGGATTTACTTTAAATATCTCTCTTACTAAGTTTTCTTGGTGTTCAGGAAGTACAATGTCAACTCTGTCTTCATCTTCTCTCCCGTTTACTAAAGGGTTATTTCCTACACAGAGTATTACTATATCGGAATTTTTGGCAATTTCACAGGCTTTTTCTATACCCTTTTCTACTTTTTCGAAGATGAATTTTTCTTCAGGAAGGTTTTCAAAGCTATCTTTAAACTTGAGTATATTTCCTTCCTTTTCATCTATGTAAGCATATTTGCCATTCCAGGTTTTAATTAAATAGGTACCATCTCCGATAGGATCAATATTAAAAACTTCTTTTACAAACCATCCAAATACTTCCTCCGCAGAGGAAAGGATAGCAGAGGTAGAATCATCGGCAGTTAGGTATTTGCCATTTGCTATTCCTTGGAGACTTTTCTTTCCCCATCCCCAGTCTATGTATTTAAAAACTTCCTTTTCCGTAATGTTATCACTTACAGCCCAGACAGGACTTATTCCTGATTCTATAACTCTTAAGTATTTGTTATTTTTCACTGACTTTATTGCTACGATATCATATGAGTCGTGATATAGAATTTCTTTGTTATAAAGCCTGTTTATTATTCCTTGTAATACTGATACCTTGTAAGGATATGTTCCACTGTACCAGTCATTGTAGTTTTTATTTGCAAGGGGACCTATTACTGCAATTTTGTTTATTTTTTCTTTTTTAAGGGGTAAAAATTTATTTTCATTTTTGAGAAGAACAACTGATTTTAATTCCGCCATATAAGCGAGTTGAGAATGTTCATTATTACAAATTTGGTTTGGTGGTACATAAAATCTTTTACTTATTTCTTCGTCAAATTCACCCAGCCTAAATCTTACTTTAAGAGAGTTCGATACGGCTCTATCTATATCTTCTTCAGTGATTAATCCTTTTTCTAAAGCTTGCCAGGCAGACTCAATGACCAGGTCTGGATTGTCGGTAAAGGCGTCTATCCCAGCCTTTAAAGCATAGGCAAGAGTTTCATAATGGTTTTCAAAGGTTTTATGAGAGGTAACTGTTTGGCTAAAGTCTGCAGCATCGGTTACAACACATCCTTCAAGTCCAAATTTTTCTTTTATTACCTCTCTTACAATGGGATTTATAATGCAAGGGATTCCATTAACTGCATTATAGGCTGTCATAATGCATTGGGCCCTATATTTCTCAATTACTCTTCTAAACACCTCAAGATAATATTCATACATATTTCTTGGGTCTATATCGGCCGAAAACTTATCTCTGTCCCTTTCATTGTTATTGGCAAAGAAGTGTTTGGGGGTCATTGCGGTTTTTAAATATACAGGATCATCTCCTTGCATACCTTGTATATAGGCACCTGCCATTTCAGAGGCAAGAAAAGGATCTTCTCCATAACCTTCTTCGGTTCTTCCCCAGCGAGGATCTCTTAACATATCTACGGTAGGAGCCCAAAGCATTAGGCCTCCAATCTTTCCCCTCATATAATAGTAGGCTCTTGCCTCTTGAGAAACCGCATTACCTATTTTCTTCATAAGTTCTCTATCAAAAGAAGAGGAAAGACCAATAGGTTGAGGAAATACTGTTGCCTTTCCAAGCCAGGCAACACCATGAGCTGCCTCTCCCCCAATATAAAATTCTCTAATATTGAGTCTTGGAATTTCTGCTTGTCTTGTGGGAAGGAGTTTTATCTTTTCCTCAAGAGTAAGTTTAGATATAAGTTCTTTTACTCTCTCTTCAATATTCATAACTAAGAAATCCTCCCTGTGATATTTTTTAATGCTTGATTATATAACTTTTACAATATCTTTCTAAATGACAATATTTTTATTTTTTAACACAAAATTGAATAGTTTATGTTGAATTTTGAAAGGTCTAATTTTGACCCCACATAGTATTTATAATTATCTTGAAAAATTTTAAGGGGAGGTTTTAAGGTTGAAGATAGATAAAATCTTTTCAAATTTAGAGGTTATGAAGCCTCAGAGTTTTGAAGATATGGTTGTTTTTCCTTTAAGCCTTAAGATTGATAATATACCTTACTTTATTACTCTTGACTCTGCCCTAAAAACAAGAAAATTCTTAATAAAAGAGGTACATACCTTTGGAGAGGTACCTGTTTTAAAAGTTATAAACCATTTGTCGGAACAAGTTTTAATTTTAGATGGAGAAGAGCTTAGAGGTGGTAAACAGAATAGGGTAGTAAATACTTCCATTCTTGTTAAGAAGAATAGTGAGTTAGTTATTCCTGTAAGTTGTACGGAGGCTCACAGATGGCATTATATTTCCGATGTTTTTGAAGATCCAGATGTAATTCCCATAGAAATTAGAAAGGGAAAGACTGAGAGTTTATTGAGAAATTTACTTTCGAAGGGTGAATTTGAATCAGATCAAGGTTTGATTTGGGATATGATAAATAGGTATCATATGGATTATGATGTCGATTCAGAAACTTCTGCCATAAGAGATGTATATGAAAAAGAGAAAGATAAATTAAAGGATAGACTTAATAAATTCCCCTATATTGATGGGCAAAATGGTATCCTGGTTTATGTGGATGGAAGGTTTGAGGGAATGGATATAGTACCCCTTACTTCTGCTTATAAAGAACTGCATGAAAAATTAATAAAAAGCTATCTTTTTAGACGTCCTTTAAAGAAAAAGAATAATCTTTTTAAGGATGAAAATGAAAAAATATTTGATGAGATAAGTAAGATTGAGCCATTGAAGTTTAAATCTGTAGGGCTTGGATGGGATCTTCGTTATGGTGGTGATAAATATATAGGTTCAATGCTGGTTTATAGAAACAAGCCTATACACATTAACTTTTTAAGTAAGGACTATGTATTCCAAGGCCGTTTGAAGATTTCAAATTCTGTCAATTTTAAAGAGAATTCTCTAGAAGGAAAATTTATATTTTCTATATTGTTTACAGGGAATGCTCCAGCTATGCTTGTGGTTATGAAGCATTCTTCCATATGTTTTATATCTTCTATTTTTAGGAAGGATATGTGTATTTTGTAGCCTAAAATTTTAGTTGTTTCAATCACTTTTTTTCTCATAGTACCAGGCAAAAGCCCATTTTGAATGTGGGGAGTGTAGATATTTTTTTCTCTTCTGAAAAAGATGTTTCCAAAAGCAGTCTCGGTTATAAACTCTTTCTCGTTGAGAAAAAGACAGGTATCAAAACCCATTCTTTGGGCTCTTTCTTCCTCTATTACGTTTATCCCCATGTTAAAGGTTTTAATATAATTAAGGATATTATTGGAGTGTTTTTTGACTTTTGATATTTTAATAGAAAGTCCCTTATTATATATCTCTTTGTTATACTTTATTTCTTTCTCTTTTATGATAGGTTTATCCTCTTTAAAGTATATTCTTAGCGCTCCAAAAGGCTTTTTTATTTTTGCTAAATACTCTTTTAGATGTTCTTCAAACTTTTCTAGGGTTATTAAAAAAGGAAGATTCAATATTTTAAAGGCTCTCTTCATTCTTCTATAATGCTCAGGTACAAGATGTATATTGTTATTCTCAAAGTATAGTGTTTCATAGGGAATTAAGCCGAAATTGTATATGTATTCTTTTCTTTCCAAAGGGATCACCTCTTTGTTACATAGTTTTTAGAGGAAAGAAGTACTTCAAGTAAGGGTTTTCCCTTGGCTAAGGTCTCTTCGTATTCGTCTTCTTCCTTAGAATCCCATACAATGCCTCCACCCACATTATAATAGGCTATATCTTTTTCTACTATTAATGTTCTTATAGCTATATTAAAGGCCATATTAAGATTATTACTAATAAAACCTATTACGATCCAGTATATACTACCTCTTGGATCTTTTTCTAACTCTTCAATTATTTTTATGGCATTGAGCTTTGGTAGCACCAGTAATGGATCCTCCAGGGAAAGTTGCTTTGATTATATCTTTTGAACTCTATGTCTTTTTTTAAACTACCCTCTATGGTGGATACTAAATGAAAGACCGAGGAATATGATTCAATCTCAAAGAGCTTTTTAACGTGGATAGATTCTGGAATACAAATTTTGGCAAAATCATTCCTTTCTAAGTCTACAATCATGAGGAGTTCAGATCTGCACTTTGTATCATTCATGAGGATACGTTTGTTTTTCTTGTCTTCTTCTCTGTTTTGGGCTCTTTTTATGGTACCTTTTATAGGTCGAGTGATTATTTTGTTTTTCTTTTTGTATAAGAAAAGTTCTGGAGAAGTGGAGATGATATAACTATCTTTTAATTTAATAAAGGCATGGAATGCTCCATAGTTTTTCTTCCTTAATTTATAATAAATGTAGTAAGGATCAAATTTTCCATTGAAATAGAATCTCTGAGATAAGTTTACTTGGTATACATCGCCTTCGTATATATAGTTTTTAATCTTTCTTATAGCTTCTATATATTCATCTTTTTTAAAATTAGTAAAGAAGTTATATACTATGTGCTCTTTGAATTTATAATCTTTGTAAGATGAACTTTTCAGAGAGTTGATTATTTCTTTTAAATCTTTATATATTTCTGAGGGTATTAGAATTTTCTTCTCCAGGTGGTCAAAGATTATAAAATTTTCATAATATCCAAAGAAGGCTTTGTGGTTTAATGGATTTTTCTTTCTTGGTATTTTGTAGAGATCTACTCCAAAATCATAAGATAAAAAACCTACAAAGCCCCCATTGAATATTAAATCTTCGTTTTTCTTTTTCTTTTTTTCTATTTCTGCGGAAAGTTTGTTTAAAAAATCTTCTGCATCATCATTATCTCTACAAATTAGAATTTCCTTTGGAGATAAAAAGATAAAGGAATATCTTCCAAAATTTTTGTGAAAATAATTGCTCTCGAGGAGGATAGAGTAATCCTCTTTTAATAAGAAATAAAGGGAAAAAGGCTCTATAAAAAATTTTTCCTTACGAAGATCTAATTCTATCATATCTCTAAAAAGTTCTTTAATAATCTTATTCCATCCTCCGTTCCTATGGACTCAGGATGAAATTGTACTCCTTCTATTTTATAAAATTTATGCCTTATTCCCATGATCTCTTTGTTTTTAGTATAGGCTGTTATTTCTATATTATCACCTTCTTTATCTTTCTCGAGAACAAGAGAGTGATATCTTACTACTTTAAGAGGATTTTTGATATTTTTGAAAACACCTTTTTCATCATGAATTATCTCATCGATCATTCCATGCATAGGTTTTTGAGCTTTTACTAATTTTAACCCAAAATATACTCCAATTGCCTGGTGTCCTAAACAAACTCCCAAGATCTTTTTTGTATTTTTAAACACATCTATTATCTCAAGAAGGATATGATCATCGGTTGGTCTTCCAGGTCCAGGGGAAAGTACTATGTAGTCTGGATTTAATTTACTTATATAAGAAATATTGATTTCGTCTCTGTTTTTAACAAGGGTTTTTATTTTTAATCTTTGAAAGTAATTGTACAAGTTGTAAGTAAAGGAGTCGAAGTTGTCAACAATAAGTAGCAATTGTTTTTCACCCTCCTTATATTTTGAAATAAATTTTATAGAAAAAGGATCTAAATTTTGATAGAATTGTTTGATATTATAAAGGCAGTAGACTTTGTAAGAAAAGAGGTGGAATTCAATGGAAATCTTTGTGAAGAAGCTCCTTGATAAAGGCTACATTAATGATAAAGATTTTTTTGTGATAGTTACAGAGGTGGATTATAAAGATGACATTCCTCTTCCTAAGGGGATGTTTAAGTTTCAACCTAATTTTCTCTTACATATTGTCGAAAGTGTAGTTGGACGCAATTCTGATGTAGTCCTCAAAGTGTATAAGGCTTTGGAAAGTAAGAACTTATATAAATTTAATGCTCTGTTTTATAGGAGTATGGATATTTTTGGCTATGATATCGAGGTTAAGGGTCAAGAATTTTCGGAGGATGAGGCAGAGAATTTAAGTCTTACTCGTAAAAAATATACTCAGATCTTGGAGAAGATGAACAAATATATTGAAAGGCTAAAGAAAAAACTTACTGAATATTTTTTTGAATTTTATAAAGAAGAGTCAGAAGAGATGATATTGGGTGAAGAGTATATAAACTATTTTTTTGGCGACGATGAAGATGACGACGATATGGAAGAATAAAATAAATGAGAAAAGAACAGGGCTTAGAGTAAATAAGCCCTGTTCTTTTTAAAACCTCTTCTTTAAACTCTTTCCCACCCTAATTTTTCTAAAGATTTTATCTTTTCCTCTTCATCTCCTAATACAATTACGAAATGATTTCCTATAGGATTTTTCAAAAACGAATCATCTTTTATTTTTACTGTTATTTGGGTTCTACACATGTTCTCTTCAAAAGGCCTTTTAACTACCTCTCCTGTAAATACTGTAAATTTTTTGTTTCTTCCAATCCTTAATAGGGTAATCTTCTCAGAGTTTATATATCCTTCAATACCTACACTGCTTAAGGTTTCAAAATGAGTATTTAAGTTGAAATATTCAGGTATATTGATAGCTATAGTGCAATGAGCAAAAGTATATTCATCTTTTTCTATATCAGCAAGATTGGCCATAAAAGGTGTTTTGTTGGTTAATTTATTGACAAAAAGCATGGTAACAAGGGCTTCTATATCTCCCTCACAACTTGAAATTATACCTTCAGAGTTTAAAAGGGATAGAGCAAGACATCCTGTGATCTTCAAGTTTATAGCAAGATCAAAACATCTTATTGTAAGGGCATATAAATTATATTTTTCTATAATTTTCTTTAAAGATGTATAAACTTTTGTCGCTTTTAAAAGTTCCTCTTTTGTTATTTTCTTTTCTCTTGATAAGTTCCATATTTTGTCTGCCAGAGAAGGATCTTCTTTTAAATTTTCTTCTACTTCTTTTAGTGAGATTTCTATGGGTTCCAACCCAAAGTCTTTTAGTACATCATAATTTCCACTTTTTATTAGCCAATCACTGGGTTTTCCTATGATTCCTACCTTTTTATTTTTAAATTCATCAAGAACTTTTAGTATATTCATTATATTTTCGTTGGGTTTTGTAATTAAAATGGTTTTTATGCCTTTTTCCTTTGCATATGCCTGAACCTCTAAACTTGCAGCAAGGCCATTTGCTTTTCCAAAAGGTATAATGAAAAGTCCATCTTTTAGGTATTTTAAAGCTTCCTCTTCGGTTCCTCCTGTAAGAAGTACTATTGCATCAGGATCTTCACTTTCCTCTAAATTTATATATTTTCCTAAATATTCTTTGGCTTCTTTTAATTTCTCATCTACTTTATAGGCTATTGGACTTAAAAGAAATTTTATTTTCATAAATTACTCTCCTTTGCAAAATTTTTTAACGTATTCTGCCATATGTCTTCCAAGCATTCTACAGGCTTTTTGTTCTGACTCTTTAGGATAGCCCACGGAGACAGCTCCATAGTGGGCAGTAACTCCAGGGGCAGAATAATCAGGAAGTCCAAAAACTAAATACCCATAATTCATAAGTACAGTCAATATGGAGTAAAGAGTGGCTTCATTACCTCCTCCAAGGCCTCCTGATGATGCAAAAGCAGCACCAATTTTACCCTTTACCTTACCCCAAGCAACTCTAACACTCTCATCAAAAAACTTTTTTAATTTCCAGGTAAGAGTCCCACAGTAGGCTGGAGATCCTACAATAATACCATCAAAATTTAAGAGATCCTCTGGAACAGCTTCATCTACATGCTTGATTACTACTTCTACTCCTTCCACTTCTTGTACTCCCTTTGGCAACTTCTTCTGCCATCTTTTTTGTATTTCCTGTTACACTATCGTATAAAATTAGAACCTTAGGCATGGAATCCCTCCTTTTATTTTGTATTTGTCAGCTGACTTTATTTTATATTAAAAATTCGATAAAAGAAAAATCTTTGACTTGAAGTATAAATAATAGTCGAAAAATTATAACAAAGAGTAGAGTATGTTGATAAATTTTTGTTATTACAATTTTTTCTGGATTTTAAATTTATTTTTTTGTTTAAATTTCTATATGTCAACCGGTTGACATATATGTAAAGCCGATATATAATTAAGTCAAAAAATAATTAAGGGGGGATAAAAAGTGAAGTGTAAAAGGTTATTGATATCCATATTTCTGGTACTGTTTTTAATTAACCTAGGTGGTGGACTATTTGCAAGCTCTACAAAAGTTAAGATCACATTTATGAGTACAAAGGGAGAAATAAACCCACAACTAGAGGAGGTTTTTTAAAAACTTCTCTAAAGACTATCCTAACATAACGGTAGAGCTAATACCTGTTGGGGCAGGACAATCGCCCTTTGAAAAACTTTCAACTATGTATGCTTCTGGTAATGCGCCAACCATAGCCATGATTGATCCAAACGATGTTGGAAAATTTAAGGATAACTTCCTAGATTTATCCAATGAAAAGTGGACAAAAGATGCACTTAAGGGAGTATTAGATGATGTAACATTCGAAGGAAAGGTATATGCTTTTCCTTTTGCATTAGAAGGATATGGGCTCATCTATAATAAACAATTGATAGAGAAAGCAGTAGGAAAATTTGATCCTAATACAATAAGAACGAGATTTAGTTTAGAGAGGTTGTTTAAGAACTTAGAAGCAAAGAAAGTTACTCCAGTTGTTATTTCTCCATTAGATTGGTCATTAGGAGCACATTTTATAACAATTGCTTATGCTGCTCAATCTAGAGATTACGGGACAGTTAAAAAGTTTATAGCTGATCTGAGAGCAGGGAAAGTGGATTTAGTTAATAATAAGGTCTTTAATGATTTATTGGATACGTTTGATATGCTTAGGAAGTATAACTACCTCAAGGATTCACCTTTAGCTGGAACATATGAACAAGGTGCCCAATTATTAGCTCAAGACAAAGTAGCGTTTTGGTTTATGGGTAATTGGGCATGGCCTCTAATTGAGGAGGTAAACCCTAAAAATAGAGATTATGGATTTGTCCCCGTTCCCCTTGATAATAATCCAAATAACTTCTTTAATAGATCTATAGTAGCATTGCCTACAAAAATGCTTTGTATTGATACAAAGAATAATTCAAAGGAACAACAAGAAGCAGCTAAGACTCTATTGAACTGGTTTGTATATAATGAGAATGGGCAAAAGAATTGGGTTTATGGTTTGAACATAATAGCTCCATTTAGTAACGTCAAAATTACTCCTAATGACCCTCTTGCAAAATCTATCGTTGAGTATGCAAAAGCAGGAAGAACCTTTAAAATACCATATGCTATATTGCCATCTGATCATTGGCCTATTATAGGAGCATATATGCAGAAGTATCTTGCAGGTAGGATGGATCGTAAACAGTTATTAACTGAGATTATGAACTATTGGACTAAAGCAAAATAATACAAACTAAGAGCATAAACTAAGTTAGGTGGGGCTGTCATAAAATTCTTTTGACAGCCCCACAAATGTTGATATATCTGTTATTAGGAGGAGGAATTTCAAGTGAGCAGCTACTTTTCAAAAACTAAACTTTTTGTGGTATTTTGTGGTATTTCAATAATAGCTTTTCTAACTGTAGTAATAGTTCCATTTATTTATGGTATTTATCTCACTTTTACAAACTGGGATGGGATTCACAAAAAGTATGAGTTTATAGGGTTCTCGAACTATATTGGTTTACTTAAAGATCAAGTTTTTAAAAATTCATTTCTTTTGACTCTAAAGTATGTCTTTTTCACAGTTATTTTTACTAATCTAATAGCGTTCCTCTTAGCTTATTTACTAACTAGCGGAATAAAGGGACAAAGTATATTTAGAGTTATTTTCTTTACTCCTAACTTAATAGGAGGTATTATATTAGGTTTTATTTGGCAATTCATTTTTCATAACGCTTTGCCTTACTTGGGAAGACATTTAGGTATAAGTCTAATTTCTGAGTCTTGGTTAGCTACTCCTGAAAAGGCTTTTTGGGCCTTAGTACTAGTGACAGTATGGCAATATTCAGGATACATGATGATGATATATATAGCAGGTTTAGTAAGCATACCTCAGGATTTGATAGAAGCTGCAATAATAGATGGTGCTAATAAATTCAAGGTTTTGACCAAAATAATAATGCCCTTGATGGCTCCTTCCTTTACAGTATGTCTATTTTTGTCCCTTCAAAGAAGCTTCATGGTTTATGATCTTAATTTAGCATTGACTAAGGGTGGACCTTTTAAGAGCACAGAACTTGTTTCTATGCATGTTTACAACGAGGCATTTTTGTCACAGAACTATGGTATAGGACAAGCTAAAGCTTTTGTGTTGTTTATAACTGTAGCGATTATAACTTTGATTCAGGTTTACTTAAGTAAAAAAGCGGAGGTAGAGCTGTAATGAAGGGTAACTTAAGAGTAAGAAGTATTTTTGATGTATTGAAATTTTTAATAATTTTGATTTTTTCCTCTTTTTATATTCTACCTTTCGCTATAGTAGTAATTAATTCCTTTAAAAAGACCGGAGAAGTGGTTTTAAATCCTCTAGCTTTACCAAAAGAGTTTAAAATTAGTAACTACTTTGAGGCAGCTGAGAGAATGAACTACTTTAGGAGTTTTTTTAATACTTTTGTTATCACTGTCGCTAGTATAGCAATAATTGTGATTTTTTCATCTATGACTGCTTATATTTTTGCAAGGAAAAAGTGGTCTATTAACAAGATATTCTTTAGTATTATGGCTGCATCTATGATAATTCCTTTCCAATCAGTTATGATACCTCTTGTTAAAATTTATGGCTCATTAAACATGTTAAACAATATGTGGAGTTTAATATATATGTATTTGGGATTTGGGACTGCATTTGCAGTATTTCTATATCATGGATTTATAAAGAGTATACCCTTGGAGTTAGAAGAAGCAGCACTTGTTGATGGAGCTACCACTTTTCAAGCATTTTGGAAAATTGTGTTCCCTTTGCTAAAACCTGTAACAACAACGCTTATAATATTAGATGCTTTATGGATATGGAATGATTTCTTATTGCCAAGTCTTATTTTGATTTCTGCTGAGAAAAGAACTTTACAGTTGTCAACTTTTTATTTCTATGGAACCTTTACATCTAATTATGGTTTAGCAATGGCTGCTTTGGTATTGACTGTGTTTCCTATCATTGTAGTCTCTCTATTTATGCAAAAATATATTATTGCAGGAATTGTAAGAGGTGCAATTAGATAATAAATCTGGATAAAAAACTAGTTTCTTGAGGAAAAATCGAAGAAAATGAAAAACTCTGAGATTCTAAGATATGCAAGATATTTTGTTTCCAACAATAGGGATAAGGTGAATAACAAGTATAGATTGAAGTTTCATTTAATGGGTGAGTGTGGTTGGGTAAATGATCCTAATGGGTTTATATTTTTTAATGGTTTATACCATTGTTTTTTTCAATATAATCCTTTTGAGCCTTTTTGGGGACCTACCTATTGGGGACATGCGGTAAGTAAAGATTTGGTTAAATGGGAGCATCTACCTATTGCTTTGGCACCTGATGAGGAATACGACAAGGGAGGGTGTTTTTCGGGAAGTGCTATAGAAAAGGATGGAAAAATATATTTAATGTATACAGGCCATGTTGAAGTTGGATCAAGTGAATATTATCAAACTCAATGTATAGCGTATTCTATAGATGGGGTAAATTTTGTAAAGTATCGTAGAAATCCAGTTATAAGTACAAAGGATATACCTGAGAATGCAAGTAAAAGAGATTTTCGAGATCCTAAGGTTTTTAAAAGAGATGATTTTTATTATGTTGTTATTGCTTCGCAGAGTCAAAAAGGAAAAGGGCAAATTCTTTTATATAGGTCTTCAGATTTGTTTCATTGGGAGTATGTGAATGTAATTCTTAGAAATGATAACATTTTAGAGGGAGATGTGTGGGAATGTCCAGATCTATTCAGATTAGGAGAGAAAGATGTTTTACTTTTTTCTGCTCAAAAGAAAGAGGATAGTAAAATTATAAGCAGTGAAACATTTTATTGCACAGGAAAAATGGATTTTGAAAAAGGCTTATTCGATTTATATAATTGTGAGAAGCTGGATTGGGGTAAGTATTTTTATGCTCCTCAAACCACTATAGACCAGCAAGAGCGTAGATTAATGATTGCATGGATGGATAATTGGAATTGTCCCTTTCCCACACAACAGGGGCATAATTGGGCAGGAGCTTTTATATTACCTCGTGAGCTATTTTTAAGAGGGGACGGATTAAGTATAAAACCTGTAAGAGAAATAGAAAAGTATAGGAAAAGTGGAATGATTGTTGAAAAATTTTTGAGTAATGATTCTATTTATCTAACTTTTGATTCAGAATGTCTTGAGACTGAAGTTGATTTGTTCTTTATAACACCAGCTCAGGTTGAAATTGAGCTTTGTTCTAATTTAAGTGCCTCCTCAAATAACAGTATAAAAATTTTATACAGTAACATATCTAAAAAACTTCAACTCATTATAAACGACTTGGTTTTTAGTGAGGAAAGGCAAGAAGTAAAGATAGACCTAAAAAGAGATAAACTAAATTTAAGATTTTTCCTAGATAAATCTTCCATAGAAATTTTTGTCAATGAAGGAGAGAAAGTTTTAACTAATAGGGTTTATCCCTTAGAAAAATACAACACACTAAAAATAAATTCTGAGGGAAATTGCAAAGTTTATTTAAGAAAGTGGGATCTGGAGGTTTAGAATCAGGCAAAGAATGTCTTTTACTTTATATTAGTAGATTCTCTTTCTATAAGAGAGATAGGGAGTATATATTTGGATTCTGCATTTTTGCCCTCGATCTTATCTATTAATACCTCTATTAATTTTTGGGCCATTTTGTCTTTATCTTGTCTTATAGTAGTGAGAGATGGCCTAAGTAAGGAGGCTAGGCTTATATCATCAAAGCCCACAACTTTTAGATCTTTAGGCACATTTTTTTTGAAACGATCAGCTATTCTTATAACTGTAGCTGCTATTAGATCACTACTTGCAAAAATCCCATCTATTTGAGGATGTTTTTCAAAGAGATCTTTAATTATTTTCTGGTACTCTTCAATCTCAAACTTATTAAGTTTTGTCTCTACTACTACATGTTTGATCCCCTTTTCTCTTACTACTTTTAAGAAGCCGTAATATCGATCATTAGCTGGAGTATTAAGTTCTAGAGGTCCACTGATGTGTGCTAAATATTTGCAGCCTCTTTCTATTAAGAGATTGGTTGCCATTATAGCTCCAGTAAAATTGTCTGAAGTGATACATGGAATATCCTCAGAAATATATCTATCTAATGCTACTATGGGTAAATTTATACTTTTATAATCTTCCACATTAAGGGTGTGGCTTCCCATTATGATGCCATCGACTTGATGCCTTTTTAGCATTTTAATATATTCTTTTTCTTTGTGACCATCCAAATAAGAATTGCAGATAAGAACTTTATATCCCTTCAGATATGCATAATATTCTATGTACTTTGTAATTTCGGCAAAAAATGGATGAGAAATATCAGGAATTATAAGCCCTAAAAAATATGATCTTTTTTTAAACAAGGCTCTTGCGATCTCATTAGGTTGGTAATTTAGTTCTTCCATTGCTTTGTAGACTTTTCTTCTGGTCTCTTCACTTATGTAGCCTCTATTGTTTAAGACTCTTGAAACTGTTGTAGGACTAACTCCTGCTCTTTTGGCTACGTCCTTTAAGCTAGGCATTTTATCATTTGACCTCCTAAAAAGGATGAGTAATTCAGAATTGATTTTATAACTACGCTACTAATTGGTCAAATTTTATTTAAGTTTCCTTTATAAGAAAAAGCTAAGATTTTATAAAAAAGTATATCACGAAAAATAAGTAGTAAAGAGATAAAATATAGAAAAATTACAATACTACGTGTTTAGGAAGCTTAACTTTTAAGCAAAGTTCTTTTCTCCTGATTTTAATAATGGTTCTTGGGATTAATATCTACTTGTGGTATCATAACTTAAAGAGAGTTTAGACTAAGTGTTAGCTATTGAATAGAGATCAAGATATAAGTAAATTTCTCATAAGAGCTCAAGAAGAAGAGGCGTAAAAAAGATTGCAAGAGAACTTCATGATGAAGTAGGACAAACCTTATTATAAAAAACTTTATTTTTTGATTTAATTTTTTTTGAGGGTAAGTTTAAAGTATATATTAGCTTTATAAAAAAAGGTGATAATCATTGCCTAAGAAGACCTTTTATAATATTCCTGAAGAGAAAAGAGAAAGAATAACTCGTACTCTCATAAAATATTTTGCTGAGAAACCTTATAGTAAAGTTGATGTGGAGGATATTGCTAAGGAATGTGGAATTGCAAAGGGAAGTATGTATCAATATTTTGAGAATAAAAAGGATATGTATTTCTATGCTATAGAGAATGCAACAAAGAGGAGTTTGGAAATATTAAAGGATGTAAATTTTGAAAACATAAGTCTTTTTGAATATGTTAAGCAATCTTTTGAATTTAATTGGGATTTCTTATTAAAATATCCCTATGAGTATATACTCTTAGAAAAATCAGCCTTTTATGATGATTCACCTTATAGAGAGGAAATTAGAGAGTATTATGAGAAACTTACTCACAATATTTTGTACGATTTTGTAGTAAAAAATCAAAAGGCAGGATTTATAAGAGATGATATTCCTCCTGAGATGATAATGACATTTATCGAAGGAACTTCTTGGGCTTTTAAGAAATTTTTGGTGAGTCTCGCTAAGAGTAAAGGCATGAAGATGAAAGATTTGTCTAAAGAATATGTTAAAGAGCTTCAAAATTATTATCTTAAAATTTTGGAAGAAGGAATAGGTAAGAAAAAGTAAATCCCACATAGTTCAGAGGAGATTAGTAAGGATATTTTGGACAAATCTTGTCCCTCTACTTTTAGAAGAAGAGTATTTTCGATTATTTTTTTATTTTTTAAGTAGTATAATTATAAATTAGGATTATGTAGAGAATTACTTTGGAGGTGAAAGAATGAAAGAAAATTTAAATTTCTCCTATTTTATTCCTACTAAGATATGGTTTGGTCCAGGAAGCTTAGAAAAACTAAGAGAAGAAAAGCTCCCTGGTAGGAAAGCACTTATAGTTATTTCTGCTGGGGGCTCCATGAAAAGACTTGGTTATCTTGATAGGCTTACAGATATTCTAAAAAGTAAAGGCGTAGAGTATGTAGTTTTTGATAAAATTCTTCCCAATCCTATTAAGAAGCATGTAATGGAAGGTGCTCAAATTGCAAGAGAAGAGAAATGTGATTTTGTAATTGGACTTGGAGGAGGAAGTAGTATTGATTCAGCAAAGAGTATTGCGTTGATGGCAAAGAATGATGGTGACTATTGGGATTATATTGTAGGTGGTACTGGAAAAGGTAAAAAGCCAGAAAAAGGAGCTTTACCTATTGTGGCTATAACCACTACAGCAGGTACAGGAACTGAGGCAGATCCATGGACAGTAATAACCAATGAGGAAACTAATGAGAAAATCGGGTATGGTAATGAATATACTTTTCCTACTTTGTCCATTGTAGATCCTGAACTTATGTTGAGTGTTCCCCCTCATCTTACTGCCTATCAAGGATTTGATGCCTTTTTCCATGCAGTAGAGGGCTATATTGCAAATATTGCAACTCCAGTGAGTGATCTTTATGCTTTAAAGAGTGTAGAATTGATTGCTAAATATTTACCTGTTTGTGTAAAAAATGGTAGCGATCTTACTGCAAGAACTTATGTGGCTCTTGCTAATACCCTTTCAGGATTTGTAGAAAGTACATCAAGCTGTACTTCGGAGCATTCTATGGAGCATGCTCTTTCTGCTTTTCATCCAGAGCTTCCCCATGGGGCAGGATTGATTATGCTTTCAGAGGCTTATCATACCTTCTTTGCCTCAAAGATTCCTGAAAGGTATATAAACCTTGCAAGGGCAATGGGTGTTGATGTGGATTCTCTTCCTGAAGAGGAGAGACCTTTTGCTTTTGTTAAAGCACTGAAAAAGCTTCAAGAAGAGTGTGGAGTGGCAAATTTGAAGATGTCTGACTATGGTATAAAGGAAGATGAAATTGAGAAATTGGCTAAGAATGCTATGGAGACTATGGGCGGACTCTTTGAAATGGATAGGTATAAGTTAAGTTTTGAAGAAGTTGTAGAGATAATGCGAAAAGCTTATAAGTAAATTTAACTGAATATCCTTTTAGGGCTCTCTCCTCAAAAGGGAGAGAGCCTTTTTTATTATGGTATAATAAAAGTCAAATGAGAGGGGTTTTATACTTTTTATCTTGGCTTATAGGTTGGATATATTACAGAAATCTGAGATTTCTCAAGAGGGAAGGGGAAATTTCAGGGGATTATAAAATTTCGGTGATAATTCCAGCGAGGAATGAAGAGGAGAATTTAGGTAAATTACTTTCTTTATTAAAAAAGCAGACTTATAAGCCTTATGANGTAATAGTAGTGAATGACAATTCAGAGGATGATACAGAGAGAGTAGGTGAGAGGAATGGAGCGAGGGTGATATCGTTATATGAGGAACCACCTGAGGGGTGGGTAGGTAAGAACTGGGCGATATGGAATGGATATTTAGAGTCGAGAGGGGACATTTTATTATTTTTAGATGCTGATGTAGAGCCGAGTAGTGAGTTTATAGAGGTAATGCTAAGTAGTTATGAGAGGTATGGGGGTTTAATTTCCTGTTGGCCTTATCAGAGATTTGAAAAATTCTATGAACATCTAAATTTTATCTTTAACATCGGAGCTGTAATCACTATGTGTGCTATTAAAAAAGAGGGAGCTTTTGGTCCAGCCATGATGATTTCGAGGGAGGATTATGAAAGAGTAGGAGGACATAAAGAGGTTAAGGATAAGGTGGTTGAAGATCTTCATTTTGGAAATCTTTGTATAAAAAAGGGTATTCCAGTAAACAATTTTTTGGGGGGAGAGTATATTAAATTTAGGATGTATCCTAAAGGGTTGATGGATCTTATTGAGGGATTCTCTAAAAATTCCTCTCAAGGAGTTATGTCTCTTAGTTTTAGTAAGTTTTTGTATCTCCTAATATGGTTTTATGGGGTTTTTGGGAGTTTTGCTTTTGAAAATCCTATAAATTTGTATTATCTTTTGTTTTCTTTTCAGTTTTATGTAATGACTCGTAGGTTAGGAGATTACAATCTGATAGACTCAGTAATATATCCTATTCATTTTATGTTCTTTATTGCGGTTTTGATATATTCTTCGATAAAAACTTTTCTTTTTAAATCAGTCTCATGGAAGGGGAGAAAAATAAATGTGGGATAAAGTTATAATTATTTTTTTGCAATTTCTTTCAGGATCCATTATGTATTCCTATCTTATTGCAAAACTTTTAAACATAGATTTGAGAAAAGTAAGGGATGGAAATCCGGGAGCTTACAACTTATGGATTTCTACTAACTGGAAAATAGGTTTGATAGGAGCACTTCTTGATTATTTTAAAGGTATTTATCCTCTTCTTTGGTTTGTGAGATATAAGGATATAAAAGATAAATGGCTTATTACAGTATCTGCTCTTGCAGGAATATTTGGCCATGTATTTTCTCCTTTTATGGGAGGGAAAGGCGGAAAAGGGGTTGCAGTTTCTTTTGGGGCATGGACGGTAGTAACAGGGCTTGAGGGACCCCTTTTTTTAGGCCTTTCTATGTTCATATTTAATCTTGCTAAGATGCATGGTGCAACCCCAGAAGAGGATGCTTTGAAAGTTCTTTATGGATTTTTGTGTCTTATTCCTTATGTTGTATATAAAGTCTTTACAGGACATCTTTATATACTTCTTCTTTATCTTGGGAATTTTGGAATAATAGCATATTCTCATAGAAATGAACTTCTAAAAGTTTTTGCAAATGCATAAACCTTTGCAAAAGTGTTTAATAGGGTCTTATTTTTGTTTTATAGAGATTTGAGAATAAAAGACAATACTGCATTTATCAAGGCTTGTGAGGATTCTAAAGAAATTGTTCCCTTGTATATTTTAGAAAGACATAACTTTAATAAATATAGTTTTGAATTTGTAATATCTGCATTAGGTTATGTAAATTTTGAGCTAAATAAGTTAGGCTCTTTTTTGTACTTAGTTGAGAGGGGCTTTAACGAGGAGACTTTTGAGTTTTTAAGGGAGAAGATTGGATTTGATGCAATTTATCTTAGTAAAGATTACTTATGGAGTTTTGAAGAGAAAGAAAAGCTTTTAAGAAATTTCTGTAGAGAAAAGGGAATTGAACTGAGGTTTTTTGAGGGTAATTTTTTAGTCTCTCCTAATTTAATCTCACAGACTAAAGTTTTTACTCCTTTTTTTAAAAAGTGGTCAGCTTACTTGGGTGAGATAAGAAGAAAAGATTTTAATTTTTCAAAGTTGAATACTCCTATTTTAGAATTGAATAAATTTGAAGATTTTGAATTTTCTAAAAAAGTAAGATTAGATTTAATAGAGTGGGGATTTAAGAGGTTAGAGAGTTTTGATTTTGATGTTTATGATGAGAAAAGAGATTTGTTGTACTGTGACGGAACCTCAAAACTTTCAGCTTATATAAACTATGGGGTTATTTCTATCTATGATGTTTACGAGAAGGTTAAAAATTCTAAGAGTTCTCAATTTCTAAGGGAGCTTGCTTTTCGTGAGTTTTGGTATCACATTAGAATGCATTTTCCAGAGACAAGAAATTTAGAGTTTCAAGAAAAAACAAGAAATATAGAGTGGTTATATCGAGAAGATTGGATTAGGAAATTTGAGAATGCTGAGACAGGATATCCTATAGTAGATGCAGGTATTAGGTGCCTTAAGACTGAGGGTTGGTTACATAATAGGTTAAGAATGATCTTAGCTTCTTTCTTTACAAAAACTCTTCTTCATGATTGGAGAATAGGAGAGGAGTTTTTTAAGGATTATCTGGTAGATTATGATGAGGTTCTTAATATTCAAAATTGGCAGTGGTCTGCTTCGGTAGGTGCAGATCCAAGACCTCTGAGGATTTTTAATCCTATGATACAATCCTCAAAATTTGATCCTTATTGTGAATTTATTAAAAAATATCTTCCTGAATTAAAGGATGAAGATTGTAGAAAAATACATGATCCTTTGAAGTACAAGCTGAAATATTATACTCCCATGGTTGATTTTTATGCTCAAAAAGAATTAGCAATAAGAAAGTACAAAAAATTTTTTGATATAATTTTTTTTTAAATGAGAATTATTTTATTTTTATTTTCTTGGCTTATAGGTTGGATATATTACAGAAATCTGAGATTTCTCAAGAGGGAAGGGGAAATTTCAGGGGATTATAAAATTTCGGTGATAATTCCAGCGAGGAATGAAGAGGAGAATTTAGGTAAATTAC
>Ga0065719_106743_pt1 | contig 25710 bp, 27 predicted proteins | sample GBSCel85sediment_FD_59106 | JGI IMG/M metagenome (GOLD analysis project Ga0065719, IMG submission 59106) | Hot spring sediment microbial communities from Great Boiling Spring, Nevada - Cellulolytic enrichment CS 85C v3 (version 3) | ecosystem: Environmental > Aquatic > Thermal springs > Hot... | reverse complement strand
CGAACCTGTTTTCAAATTTCGCAAACTTCCTTCCATCCATCATCGTGACTCTTGCAATCAGAACACCGCATTTTTGAAGATTTGATATAAGAATGTTCAGCCTTTCCTTTTTCACGTCGTTTGCAACTATACATCCATCGTTTTCCATATACTGTGCAATCTGAGTCGTTTTAGCTCCAGGAGCGGCGCACATGTCGAGAACTTTCATACCTCTTCTGAGCTCCATTATCACAGGGGGAATCATGGAAACAGCTGACTGGGCAAAGATTATTCCAAGATGATGCTCCGGAATGTCCGAAAAATCCTCAGCTCTGACGTAGAACCCTTCATTGCACCATGGAATCCTTTCCTCTATTATTTTCAATCTTTTAACGGCATAGTCCAATCTTGCTTTCAGCGTGTTAATCCTAATGCTCTTTCTCAAAGGCCTTTCGAAGAATTCAAAGATTTCCTCTGAGCCATCTATCAGCTTCAGCCTTTCATACAGCTCCGGATTTATCTCCTTCAGCATACTTCATATGCGTCGCATTCCTCGAACGTGAACTTAACGGTCTGGAAATCCTTTCTGAACTCTTTAACCTCTTTTTTAATCTCTTCGAGCCTCTTCTTTTCCTTTAAGGCCAGATCTATGAATTCCGCAATCCTTACCATTTCATCTTCTTTCATTCCAAGCCTTGTCACTTCCTGAACGCCAATCCTTATGCCGGAAGGATTCTGTGCTATGTCCACGCTGTCCCATGGCAGTAGGTTTTTATTCACTATTATTCCAGCCTCTTCGAGCTTCCTTGCAACTCTGTCCCCTCCTCCAAGCTCTCTTACATCTAAAGCGATCTGATGGGTTTCCGTAAATCCGAATTTCTCCCCNAAAACCTTGTAATTCATGTTGTAGAGCTCTTCNGCCAGTCTTTTTGCATTTCTAACTACCTGTTTAGCATAAGCTTCTCCGAACTCNAGCATTTCCATCAGTGCAATCGCATATCCTGCAAGGCTATGCAGATGATGGTTGCTCACGACTCCCGGAAAAACAGCACGGTCAATCTTTTTTGCCATTTCCTTTCTGCTCATTATCAGCCCCCTCTGAGGGCCAAAGAAGGTCTTATGAGTTGAAGCAGTTACGACGTCTGCTCCTTCCTTCATGGGATTTCTATAAGCTTTTCCAGCTATCAATCCAAGCACATGGCTCGCATCGAACATAACGTATGCATCGAGTTCATCTGCTATCTCCTTTATTTCCTTAACTGGCTGATGCCTTAAGATAAGACTTGAGCCCAAAACGAAGAGCCTTGGCTTCACGTCTTTTGCCATCTTCTTCGTTGCATCTACATCTATGTTCATCTCCTCTACATCGAATGGATAGTAAACGACCTTTAAGCCCCTATAGCCAGCTGCTGACATCCTGTCATGGCTTATATGTCCTCCACAGGGAACAGAGATGCTGAATATTATATCTCCCGGCTCGCTTAGTGCGAAGAATGCTGCAAGATTTGCGACAACTCCAGATATTGGCTGAACGTTTACATGTTCTGCTTCAAAAAGCTTTTTAGTCAGATCTATTGCAATCCTTTCGACTTCGTCGATGAACTTGCATCCCGCATAATATCTCTCCCCAACCTTCCCCTCAGCATATCTATGGCCAAAGTCGGAAATGTAGCATTTTCTGACGAGAGCAGATGTTAGATTTTCGCTTGCTATCAATGGAATCGTGCTCCTCATCATTTCGTTGTGCTCTTTAATAATCCTCTGGATTTCTGAATACATGCTCTCTTTAACGGATAAAAATATTTAAGGTTTCCGCGATCCTTGGCCATGGAAGTTATAAGTTCAAGGGACATGAGGGTTCTCGATCTGAACTGCGAATACTTCGGTCTGAGCAGACTTCAGCTTATGGAAAACGCTGGAAGAGCAGTTGCAGAAGAAATAAAGAAAAAATTCGACAATGGAAAAGTTGCCATCTTTGCAGGAAGCGGAAACAACGGAGGAGACGGATTCGTCTGTGCAAGACATCTGAAGAATTTTGAAGTAGAAGTTTATCTCATAAGCAGAGAAATAAAGAGCGAAATAGCTAGAAAGAATCTCGAAATACTGAAAAAGGCCGGATATAAGATCTATGATGGAATAAGGGAGACAGATGCGGAAATAATCGTAGACGCCTTGCTGGGCATTGGATTAAAGGGAAGACCGAAAGGAGATTATGCAAAAGCCATAGAGCTCATAAACTCAGCAAAAGCCTTCAAGGTAGCAGTAGATGTTCCTAGCGGTCTTGATTCTGACACAGGAGCTTATGAAATTGCAGTCAAGGCAGATTTGACTGTAACATTTCACAAGCTGAAGCCGGGCATTTTGAAAGCCAAAGAAATTTGCGGAGAAGTTGTCGTGAGGGATATAGGTATACCCAAGGAATTCGAGAATCTCTGCGGAATTGGCGATGTCGTTGAAACTTATAGGAGATTCGAAGATGCGCACAAGGGGATGCATGGAAGAGTTGCTGTGATCGGGGGAGGAGAATATACAGGTGCTGTAGCTTTTGCAAGCTTAGCTTGCTATCATTCTGGAGCAGATATGGTGATAACTGTTGTTCCAGAAGCGATCAGGAATGTTGTGGCATCTTTCAGTCCAAATCTGATCGTTAGGGGCTTGAAGGGAGAAAAGATTGGTCTCAGAAATCTGAAAGAGGCTGAAGAAATTGTAAAGAAATGCGATGTTGCCGTAATCGGAATGGGAGTAGGAGAGAATCCTGAGTTCAAGGAGTTCGTTGAGGAGCTGCTGAAGAGCTGTAAAAAAGCTGTTTTAGACGCTGAAGGCATAACTAGTGAAATTCCAGAGAATTTGGAAGCCATATTGACACCCCACAGAGGTGAATTAAAAAAGCATCTTAAAGCTGAGCCAGATGAAGTTTTAAGCATTGCAAAGAAAATCGGAGCTGTGATACTGCTGAAGGGAAAAAGAGATCTGATAACAGATGGAGAAAGGATCAAATACAATCTTACTGGAAACGCCGGAATGACCGTTGGAGGAACTGGTGATGTATTAGCTGGAATATGCGGAGCACTTCTTTGCAACGACAGCGCTTTCAATTCTGCCTGTGCTGCAGCTTTCATCAATGGATTCGCAGGAGACATTTGCTTCGAAAAGTATGGATACAACTTTACAGCAATGCATCTCATAGAAGCTTTGCCCCTTGCCTTCAAGAGGTGTTTTGAATGGATCCGATAGAGATCGCAAAGGAGCTGATAAGGATAGACACGAGAAATCCTCCGGGTGAAACTTCAAAAGCAGTAGATTTCCTTCAAAGTCTTTTCTCCAGTTATAAAACAAAGGTTTATGAAAAGGATGGGAAAGAAAGCTTGATCGTTGAAATAAGCCGTGGAAAAAAGACCTTGATGCTCTCCTCTCATCTTGACACAGTTCCAGCAGATGATTCCCTGCTGAACCCTGTTATAGTTAACGGAAAGCTTTATGGAAGGGGAAGTTGCGATGCAAAAGGTTGCATTGCAGCCATCTGTTCAGCAGTTGAAGGAATTGAGCCGGAATTTGGTTTAAAGCTTGCATTCACCGCAGATGAAGAAGTTGGTGGAAAAAATGGATTAAAATTCGTTTTTGAAAGAGAAAAAGCTGATGCTGTTGTAATTGGAGAACCAACTGGTTGCGATTCGATAAAAGTTCTGCAGGCATGCGTTTTAGCGATCGATTTGAAGTTCATAGGAAGAGATGGCCATACGGCTTTTAGAGATGCAAGAGAGGGGGCGATTTTCAAGTCAGCTGAATTTATAATAGAAGCCATGGAAAAATTCAGGCACCTTAGCGGAAGATACGATCACTACAGACAGATATTTTCAGATCTTGGTATGGATTTCGTCGTTAAAACATGGGAAGCGGCATTCAATCCTTCTATGATCAGAGGTGGCTTGAAGAGAAACGTCGTTGCAAAGGAATGCGAAATATCTGCTGATGTTCGCTTTGCTCCCTGGATAAGCCTTGAAGAAGTCATGGATCTTTTGAAAAGAGATGACATGGAGATAAAGGTTTCCGGATTTCTTCCAGCTTATGGAGTGCTGGTTGATTCCGTAAAGCTCGAAGACGATCTGAGATTGCTGAAGCTCATTGCCGATTCAATAAGAGATGAAGGGAAAAATCCGAAAGCTGTCTTCTCTCTTGGAGTTGGAGATTCTAGGCATGTGAGAAAATTCGGAATTCCCTGCTTTTATTTTGGCCCGGGCGGGGGAAACATGCATTCGGAAGACGAGTTTGTGTTCATTTCCGAGCTTTTGCTTGCAAGAAAAATTTATCGAAGAATGATTGAAAATTTCAGAATGTTTTAATTTCTCCATTCACTATCTTGGGCGTCAGCTCGGTTATTCTGCTTATCATTTCTTCAGCTATTTCTTTCAGCCTTCCTTCCATTTTTTCGACACTGTATCCCTTCTTGGGTATAACCTGAATGCTTAGGGACTTCGGATCATTTATCGGCCTTCCTATCTGGCTCAGGATTCTTACGTAGATCTCTTCTATTCCTTCAACTTCCTCATAGCATCTATTGGCGATCATATGTGAAAGTATGTTGTAGAGCTTTCCAACGTGGTTTATCGGATTTTTACCACTCGTAGCTTCCAAACTCATCGGTCTTCCCGGGGTGATCAGACCATTACATCTGTTTCCTCTTCCAGCGCTTCCATCGTCTCCGTTTTCTGCAGAAGTGCCAGTCACTGTTAAATAAATGCATCCCCTTTCGTAATCGTCTGCTGTGTTGACGTAGACTTTTACCTCCTTTTGCGTATATTCCCTTGCAACTTCACTCGCAAAGCTCTCAACTTCTTTTTTGACTGCATCGTAATCGGAAATGCTTTGAAGGAATCTGTCGACCATAGCAACTGCGATCGTGAGCTCTATCTTGTCCTTTTTCCTCAATCCCATTACCTTGACATCTTCACCAATTGCCTTTTCCTTTTTTCTCAGCTCTTCGTAAATTCTCCTCTCCACATTATAAACGATTTTTTCCGTTTCAGAAAGAGGGGCAAAGCCTATGCCAAAAGATGTATCGTTTGCAAGAGGAACCTCTTTTCTCCTCCTGAAAACGTCTTGCAGATCTGCACTGCCCTCGCCCAGCTTTACGTCAAAGATGACGTCAAGTTCTGGGTCAAGATATCTCATTGCGGTAGAAATGTATCTCTTCGCAGCTCTTAGGGCGATTTTGTCTGTGGGTATTACCTCATTTTCTACCCTTTTTGTAGCTCTGCCGACCAAAATTATCTTTATCGGCTCAACGACTTCCCCTCCGCCAAATCTTGGGCTTGATTTTCCAGCTATTATCTGCGTTTCATCCGTGTTATGGTGGAGAACGACACCAAATCTCTTTATATATTCTTTGCACAGCTCTCTGCTCATCGATTCGGCTATTCCATCTGCAAGGCTATCCGGGTGCCCAATGCCCTTTCTCTCTACTAGCTCGACCATCTGCTGCTCTATTGGCGTGTGAACCAGTTCTTCAACAACGATGTTGACCATGAAATCACCGAGTATCAATCCCTCTCGGGGATATAAAGCTTTAATCTTAAATACCCTGAATGCTAGAAGCTATAGCCGGGGTTGCCGAGCGGTAAGGCGCACGCCTGGAGAGCGTGTGGGCTCTGCCCGCGTGGGTTCGAATCCCACCCCCGGCGCTCTAATGGGTGAACCAAAAAGCCTATTTTTTGGAACCGAGCTTTTTGTAGTAATAAAGTCCAAGAATCGAAAAAGCTGAATGGATCATCAGGCCAAAGAGTGGAGCGAAGAAGAAAATTCTCCTCGGCCTCTCTATGAAGGGCAGAGATTTGAAGAAGATGTAGAATGAAAAAGAGAGCAAGATAAGAAAAAGGAAAGCAAAGACTGGAATTGAAGAAAGAAGCAGAGAAATCACGAAAAGCGGTAAAAAGAGAGACCAGGCTATCATATCGTAGGGCTTAAAATCTATCAGCCTTAGGGCTTCAGCACAGCCTTTTACTCTCGATTTCTGCCACTGGAATATCTCTTTTAAATTTTCTGGAAGAGAAACGAAGACCTTTGCATCCACTATTTCCTGCTTTAGCCTTATACCTTTCTTGATCATCAGAAGGGAGAATCCGTAGTCTTCTGCTCTTCTGCTTTCCGGATATTCGCATATCTCGTATATCCTTGTCCTTTCCGCTTTGTTGTTTCCCGGAATATGCAATTTCCAGAGCCCGAAGATTATGTGGATCGCATGATACCAGGCAAATGCGTGGGCAAAAAAGCCACCTTTGACGACTGGCAATCCTCCTACTGCATCGCAATCCTTTAGCCTTTCAAGCATCTTTTCGATATAGTTTTCACTGTAGATGTTTTCCGAATCCCCCCAGATTATCGTATCGTATCCGTTCTTGACCGCATACTCGCAAGCTTCCCTTCTTGCAAATCCAGTTCCTCCAAGCTTTTCTTGAACTTTGAACTTTATGCAGGGAAATTTTTTTTCAAAACTCTCCGAAACTTCTCTTGAGGAATCCCTTGAATTTCCATCTAGGATTAAAACGTCAAAGTCTTTGCAGATCCTTGAGCTCTGATTCACGAGAGATTGAAGGCATTCTCGAAGCTTTTCAGCATTGTCTTTGTTCAGTATCACGACTAAGGCTTTCATACAACTCCTTTGCCTTCTTCCATATCATGTCCATGTTGAGATACTCCCATGAGCCAAATCTTCCGAAAGGTATGACATTTCTCTCCAGCAGGAATTTTCTTATCGCTTCTATGTTTTCCCTATAGCTGTGGTTGTAGACAACGTATGCGAACTCCCATTCCCACTTCTTTATGACCTCTATCTCGTTCTCTATTCCTATTCTCCTCAGCCCGTCTATGACATCTTCTTCTTTAACATCCTTTGGATTTGAGATCTCTGCTATTATCGTTGAGCAATTATTTGGAGCCATTTCCGGGCTGTAGTTGCTGAGAAAAGCGACTCTGTGAAATACTATTTCCTCCTGCGGAACGTAGAGCCAGTGAATGTTCGGAACTCTGCCCTTTACACCGACTCCGAAAACGGCAAGCGAATTATATTCAAGATTTTCTATATTTTTCTTTATCTCTTTTGCCTCTCTCATGATGCTCGGCAAATACTTCAGAGGAGCAGTGTAGATTACTTTCTCGAACTCCTCACCGTTCACGTTTATTTTCTCATCAAGCTCTATCCTTCTTACGGCTTCCATTCTTATATTTACGTTTTTTGCAATATTTCTTGCAAGGGTTTCAATTCCTCCGCTGAGAGGATAGAAAAATCGGAGCTGGTGAAGATATCCTTCGGTTTCAATTCCAACTGCAGCTCTGAGAATATCGTCAATTGGAGGATTTGGAATTCTTCCCCCAACCCAGTCCAGAGATATCTCCCTTAAATCCCTTTTCCAAAGCTTTTCATTGTATGGCCTCAGATACTTTTCAGTTATCGCATTGCCAAAAGCGTATCTGAACCATTCGAGCAAATTTCTCGGCATCTTTTTCTCTCTTATCAAATTTTCGACAAAGTCTTTCAGTATTTCAAATCTTTCCGAAGGGCTGAGAGAGAAAATTCCGTTCTCGAAGGGATACTTGACAAGCTTTCCTTTATAAAAGATGAAAGCTCTTCTCCTGTGCTCAACGTAGTTTCCAAGGAATCGAAGAAGCTCCGAGAGAACTTTTTCATCGCTCGAAAAAAGTATATGCGATCCTCCAGTATCGAAAGTGTAGCCATCGATATTTTCACTCCTCAGCAAACCACCGACTCTATTGGCTTCAAAAACAACGCATTTTTCCCCTAGCATGTATCCAATCGATAGCCCCGCAAGTCCTGCGCCGACAACGCAGATCACAAGCGAAATGACGATGATTTTATAAATTCTTTTACCAACTTCTTTCGGGTGATACTTTGCCTCTGCTCATGGTGATCCTGGATGGTCTTCCAGATAGACCTTTGAATGGCGATACACCTTTAAAGGTTGCAAAGAAGCCAAATCTGGACAGAATTGCTGAAATGGGTATAAACGGCATCATGGATACAATAGCTCCAGGCATAAGGCCGGGAAGCGATACGAGCCATTTGGCATTGCTGGGATATGATCCATATAAATATTACACCGGAAGAGGTGCAATCGAAGCACTTGGAGTCGGAATAGATTTAAAGCCCGGAGATCTGGCTTTCAGGGCAAACTTCGCAACGGTCGAAGGAAATGGAAGCATTTTCGATAAGGTAGTTTTGGACAGAAGAGCTGGAAGAATTGAGGAAACTGAGGAACTAATAAAGGCTTTAAACGAGATAGATCTGCCTGTTGACTTCGAAGTTGCAAAAGCTACTGGACATAGAGCCGTGGTAGTTTTCAGGGGCAATTTTTCAGCCAAGGTAAGCGATACGGATCCAAAGGCTGTTGGGAAAAAAGTGAAGAGATGCGAGGGGGAAAAGGAGATTGCAGAAATCGTGAACGAGTTCATGCAGAAAGCTCATGAAGTCTTGGAGAAACACTGGATAAACGAGGACAGAGAAAAGAAGGGATATCCGAAGGCAAATGCACTGCTTTTGAGGGGAGCTGGGCTTATGAAGGAAGTTCCGAGCTTTGAAGACAGATTTGGTCTGAAGCTCAGAGTTGTATCTGCAACAGCCCTTATAAAGGGAGTAGGAAGACTTTTGGGGGGCGAGGTTCTAACACCGCCTAATGCAACTGGGAACAGAAAGACGGATCTGAAGGCAAAGATCGAAGCTGCAATGGATTCTCTTAAAAGCAGAGACGTCGTACTTTTGCATATAAAAGCGTTCGACGAACTTGGTCATGACAGGGACTTCAGGGGAAAGGTTGAATTCATAGAGAAGTTCGATTTGCATGCTTCAAGGCTTTTGGAGCTGGACTTCTCAGAAAACTGCCTTATTGTAACTTCCGATCATTCAACGCCTGTAAAGGTTGGGGAGCATACAGCAGATCCAGTAGTAGTTTCGATTCTTCACGAGGATGTAAGAAGAGATGAAGTAAAGGTCTTTAACGAGTTTGAGGCTCCAAAAGGTGGACTCTGCAGAATTCGCGGAATTGACTTGCTTAACATAGCCATGGATCTGCTAAATTTGACCGAGAAGTTTGGAGCATGATCGAGAAAGCTGTTGAGGCGATTCTATTCTCAATCCCGGAAGCGATAAAGGTTTCGGAAATAGCGAAGATGCTTAAGGAGAAAGAGGAGAACGTTGAAAGGGCAATAGAGAACGTTGCAAGAAAATACCTGCAGATGGACTCTGCGATAGAAATCGTGAAGCTTGGAGACAGATATCTGATGAGGGTGAAGCAGGATTTTTTGGACATCGTCAAGAGATTTATGGAGAGGGATCTGGATAAAGGAACGCTGAGAACACTTGCGGTAATAGCTTTGAGGCAGCCAATAACACTTTCAAAACTCGCAAAGATAAGGGGAAACAAGTGCTACGACCATGTGAAGAAGCTTCTGGATCTAAAGTTTATAAAAGCCGAGAAGAAGGGAAGATCTACGATTCTAACAACAACAGAAGTCTTTGCATCATACTTTGGATTCGAAGGAAAGAGTTTGGAGGAGATAAAGCAGGAGCTCAGGAAAATGCGGAAGGAATAATCCTTTTCTACAATGAAGCCATCTGGCGGATATGGATGTAGTTGTTAGGAAAAGCGAGATACATGGCGAAACAAAAGCTCCGCCCTCGAAGAGCTATACGCACAGAGCCCTCATTTCTGCAGCCCTATCGAAAAGGGCAAGGGTAATTTGCCCTCTGATTTCGGACGACACAATTGCAACGCTGAAGGCGAGCAAAAAATTGGGTGCAACTTATTTCAGATATGGGGATTGCTTCGAATTTTGGGGAACAGAAGAAATAAGGGGCGGTTACTTCAACTTTGAAAACTCTGGAACGACTTTGAGGATCTTCACTGGACTTCTCTCCCTTTCATCCAAGGAAAGCACGTTGGATGGCGACGAATCTCTGAGGACTAGGCCGAACAGGGAACTAGTTCTGGCTTTAAAGAAGCTGGGGGCAAAGGCTAGAGGGGATGAATTTTTCAGAGCTCCTTTCAGATTAAAAGGAGTTATAAAAGGGGGAGAAGTTGAAATCAGTGCTCCAAGCTCGCAGTTCATTTCCTCGCTTCTCTATGCTTTGCCTCTTGCCAGGTTTGACAGTCATCTGAAAATCATGTCCACGAAATCTAGGCCTTATATAGAAATAACGCTTGAAGTTCTCGAAAAATCTGGAATAAGAATAGAGAGAGAAGAAAATGGTTTCAGAATTCCTGCTGGGCAGAATTTCAGGCTTAGAAGTTTCGAAATTCCCGCTGACTTTTCCTCTGCAAGCTATTTGATAGCCGCAGGAATCCTTGCTGGGGAAGTCAGAATAACGAATGCCTTCGATTCAAGGCAGGGTGATAAGAAAATTGTCGATCTATGCAGAGAAATGGGGGCTGAAATAGATTGGAATAAAGAAGAAGGAATAATAGTTGCAAGGAAATCCGAGCTGCAGGGAATAAGCTTTGATGCAGGCGATACTCCTGATCTTGTTCCTACAGTTGCAGTTCTGGCGGCAGTTGCAAAAGGGGAGACCGAGATATACAATGCGGAGCATCTGAGGATAAAAGAGATAGACAGAATAAGGGGAATAGCGGAAAATCTCAGATCCCTTGGCGTTGAGGTTGAAGAAAGAAGAGACGGTCTTAGGATAAGGGGAAAAGACAGAAATTTTGCTGGAACAGTCGACTCCTTTGGCGATCACAGGATTGCGTTATCTTTTGCATTGCTTGGACTTCTTGGGGAGATAAAGATAAGAAATGCTGAAGTCGTTTCGGTTTCCTATCCGGGATTCTTTGAAACTCTGAAGAAGCTTGGAGCGAAAGTGGAGCTATAGTTCTCCAAGATATTCCAGATCGAGGACGTATCTGTTCACATATGGAGCAAAGTTTCCACACCTTCGCATGAATCTTGTCTTCACTTTGATTCCATTTTTCAAAAAAATCTCCTCCACCTTTTTCGGCAACTCCATTTCTAAGTTCTCGCTTTCAAAAGTGTAGTAGTGAACGAAGCCTCCTTTCACGACTTTTCCCTTTACCAAGTGAACGAACTTCTCAGCTGAATAAGGAGCTGGCATGAGGATTCGGTCGAATTTGCCTTCAAGCCTTGGGACAACATCTGCGACGTCTCCTTCTATTGCAACGACGTTTTCAACCTTGTTCAGCCTTATGTTCTTTCTGAAGTATTCGACAGCAGCTTTGTTCAGTTCAACTCCTATCACTTCCCTCGCCTTGGAAAGCTTTGCTATAACAATTGCAAATGGTCCAACACCTGCAAACATGACAAGGACTCTTTCCCCTTCTTTTACAAGCCTTGCAATTCTCTCCCTTTCGAATGAAAGCTTTGAAGAAAAGTAAACTTTCGTTGGATCAACCAAAAATCTGCATCCATGTTCTTTCGCAATCGTTTCGGTTTCTTCTCCAAAGAGCTTTTCATAGCTTGCAACTCTGAAGAGGCCATCGACTTCTCCAACCTTTCTCAGTATTGTTTTGACATTCTTATGCCTTGAAAGAATTGCCGAAATTATGAGATCTTTCTTTGGCATCAATTTCTCTGGAATATCGACTATAGCAATATGGCCTATTATTTCAAAGCTTCTGCGCAGCAACTTTAACTCCTCTTCGCTCAGCTTGCCCTTGAGGACATCTTTCAGAGACACGGAAGTGATATATTTCGATGCAATAAATCCTTGCGATGCTCAGGGGTGTTTACTTTATAACAGACTCGAATTTCGGAAGCCATGAAGAGCTGGCAGAGAAGGCTCTAGAATTGGGTGTGAGGATCATTCAGTTCAGGGAAAAGAAGATGAAGGACAGAGATAAGCTAAGGATGGCCAAAAATCTGAGGGAGCTGACGGATTGCTACGATGCAATTTTAGTTATCAACGATAGATTAGACATAGCAATTGCAGCAGATGCAGATGGAGTCCATCTGGGTCAAGAAGATATGCCTTTAGAAGTTGCAAGAGACATCTTTGATGGAATAATCGGAATCTCCGTTCACAGTGTTGAAGAAGCAAGAAGAGCAAGGAATGCGGACTATCTTGGAATTGGGCCAGTTTTTAAGACGACGACAAAAGAGGATGCAAGAGAGCCAATAGGCATTTCGGGCTTAAAAGAAATTCTGAAAGAAATCAGCATTCCAAGCTTTGCGATCGGTGGAATAAATGCTGAAAACGTTCTTGAAGTCCTTAAATGCGGGGTTTCAGGCGTTGCTGTTATATCTGCTATAGCCAAAGACGGGGCAAAGGATTTTATCGAGATAGTCAACAGATTTCTAAATGAAACAGCTCTCAGATCTTAAGGGATACCATCTGATCGGAAATCATTCTGCTGTTAAGACCTGTCTCTGGCTGAAGAAGTCGTTAAAAGATTCCGGATTCTGCTATAAACAGAAGTTCTACGGAATTGAAAGCCACAGATGTCTTCAGATGACGCCTGCTTTGTTGTGCAATCAAACCTGCGTTCACTGCTGGCGACCTCTTGAGCTTCTCAGAGATTTTAAAGGATGGGATGAGCCTGAAAAAATAGTTGAAGAAAGCATAAAGGCTCAGAGGAGGCTTTTAAGTGGATTTTATGGAACAAAGGGGGTGAACTTGAAAAAGCTGAAAGAAGCCGAAAATCCCAATCAAGTCGCCATAAGCCTTGTAGGCGAACCGACTCTTTATCCATATCTTCCGGAGCTGATAGAGTGCTACAAGAAAAGGGGCTTCACGACCTTTCTTGTGACAAATGGAACTGTTCCGGAAATGGTTGAGAGAGTTGAGCCAACTCAGCTTTACATAAGTCTTACGGCCTTTGATGAGAAAAGCCATGTCGAGATAAATAGGCCAGTGAAAAGCTTTTGGGATAAAATTCTGAAAAGCCTTGAGATCATGTCGAACTCGAAATCCAGAACGGTCATAAGACTGACGCTGATAAAAGGTTTGAACATGCATGAAAAGGCTATAGAATGCTTTGACAGGCTTATAAGGATTGCAGAACCAGATTATGTAGAAGCAAAGGCTTACATGTTTTTAGGTTACTCAAGGCTCAGACTAAGCTACGAGAACATGCCAAGCCATGAGGAAGTTGTCGAATTCAGCAGAAAGCTCGGATACGAACTGCTGGATGAATCTGAACAGAGTAGAGTTTGCCTTCTGAGATTATGAACCTCGAGGACTGCAGAAAAAGGCTTGAAAAGCTTGAAGGGGCAAGGGAAGAACTTCTGCATCTGCTTAGAGAGCTTAGGATACTCTCGTCCAAGGCAATAGTTCACGTTCATTCGGGAAATATTTCTGAGGCTGAAGAAAGCATAAGGAAAGCTTCTAAAATCTTGGAAGAGGTTCAGAAGTTCAGGGAATTTCCGGAAATATACACTATAAGCCTTGATGCCATGCAGGAATTCGTAGAGGCTGCCTGTTTTCTTAAAGTTGTCAAAGGAGAATTCGACTTCTCTCTCGATTTCGAAGTTCTTCATTCGGCATTCATAACTGGTCTGGCAGATTTGATCGGAGAACTTCGGAGATTTTCACTGGCAAAAATGATAAAAGGAGAAATCGAAGAGGCTGAAAAAATCCTCGAATTGATGGAAGAAATTTACCACAGGCTACTTCCTTTTGCGATCTTTCCTGACAAAATAGTTCCAAACCTTAGATCCAAGCTCGATGTTGCAAGAGCTGGTATTGAAAGGACAAAATCTGATCTGATTTCTGCCAGGCTGTATGAGGTTCTGGATAGGAATAGACGACACTGATAGCTCGGAAGGAATGTGCACGACCTACATAGCCATTCTATTACGAGAAGCGCTTAGAGAAGTTGGAGAGCCAATAGGTTTTCCGAGATTGATAAGACTGAATCCGACTATTCCGTATAAAACGAGGGGAAATGGAGCCGTGAGCTTTGAAATGGAAATTTATGACTTGGAAAAGGCAATAGAGATAGCAGATGAAATCATCAGAAATTTTGCCGAGCTCAGAGATGAAAACACGAATCCGGGCATAGTTTTTGTAGAAGAGGAAAAAGCCAGGATTCTGGAAGAATTTGCGGAAAGAGCCATTAAGGACGTTCTCTCAATAGAAGATGCCCTTAAAATCATCGAAAGNCATTCNATTCCGCATTTGAAGTACAAAAATGGCAGAGGGCTAATCGGAGCTTTGGCTTCTGTTGGTGCAAGGCTTAACGATTTTGTATACGAGCTTCTGGCATACAGATATCCGGAAAGGTTTGGAAAACCGAGGGTCTGCAATCTGGAAAGCTTCTACGAAATAGACTTTCGTTTCTATCCTGTCATATTCGACACCGTTGACTGGTGCCATAACGTTGTTATGGCAGTTCCAGGAACTCCATGTCCAGTTCTGTTTGGCCTTAGAGGAGAGAGCGTTGAAAGTCTGAAAGAGGCTTTGAAAATCGTTGAAACAGAGAAATGGGAAAGATATGCAATTTTCATTACAAACCATGCCACGGACATGCATCTGATTTCAGACGGAGAAATAAAGGACTTCAGATCATATAAGCTGATTGGAGAAGTTGTGAAGAGACCATATGATATAACCGGAGGCCATGTTTTCTTTGAAATAAAGGTTGGAAATCGAAATCTGAAATGCGCTGCCTTTGAGCCAACCAAGCAGTTCAGAAACATTGTCAGAGCGCTGATCCCCGGGGACATAGTTGAGGTATACGGATCGGTGAAGAATTCAACGATAAACTTGGAGAAGATCAATGTTCTGAAGCTAGAAAGAAATTTCGCTGAATTGAACCCCGTCTGCCCGGTTTGCGGAAAGAGAATGGAATCCGCTGGAAAAAATCAGGGATTCAGGTGCAGGAATTGCAAGACAAAAGCCTTTGAGAAGATGAGGATAGAAGTTCCGAGAAAGATAGATACTGGTTTCTACGAAGTTCCTCCCTGTGCGAGAAGGCATCTAACGAAACCGCTCATAAGGATGAACGCCGCAAAGAGGCACATTTTCAGATAGTTTTTTAAGAACCTGGAGCAATATAACAAGTGGACTTCGCTCTAAGAGAAGAGCTGGCAAAAAAGCTTAAAAAAAGATTTAGAGTTGTATCGCCTTGCAAAGTGGGAATTGGCTGGGTCGATGTGGCCATATTCGGTGGAGAGAGCGTAGGAATCGATTTTGCCCTGAACTATGAATCCAGTGTTGAAAGACTGAATTCCTTTCCGTTCAGAAAAAGAATAATCGTTGGGGAATGCGAGAGATGCGTCGAACTCGAAGAATTATGCAGCGGCTACGGAATAGCCTTGGATGAGCCGGAGCGTTTCGAAACTCATTTGAGCACAAAGAAGCTCGAAGACACCATAGCTTTTTTATACATGACAAAAGAAGCGTTAGACGATGGCAGATTCGAAGATCTGAAAATTCTGGGGTTTGCAACTTCTTATTCTAGGTCAAAGATCGAACCAAGGTTCTTCGTGAGTCTGACGAGCGATGGCTACAGGGTTGCGAAGAAGATAATCTATTCGAGAATAGCTGCAAACGCCAAGAAGCTTGAAAAGATCTCCAGTCCTCTTAACTATCTCATAGCGCTGGGTCTTTCGAATTACCTTTCTTTTAAGCCTGAGGAATTCTTCACTTTGAAAGATCTCAAATCTCTGCTTCAATTCTATAGAAAGATTCCTCCGAGTAGTTTTAAAGTTCACGAAGGGCATCCCAAGGTTATGCTTGCCGAATTTCTGGTAAAATCTGCCCTGAACCATGAAGCTCTTGATCTTGCGAAGAAACTGTGCGATATGGGTCTTGCAACGAAATTCAGACTTTTTTCTCCAAGCGGGGACTTCATATGGGAGGAGTTCAGATTTGCGAGAGAGGTAGTAGAGTTTTTGATAAAATCGAGCTTTTTCAGCGTTGAAAGAGAAATCATCGAAGAGCTAAGCTTCCTGCTAAATGCAATGCAGGGAAAAATAGTAGCTTGTGAGAGCATGAAAAGGGCTGAGGAGCTTGGACTGATCGAATTTAATAAGCCAAGATTCGGCAGGGATTTTGAGGAATTCGTCAGAGTAAGAATCGCCATGCTTGCAGAGAAGATTTTGGAGAAGCTGGATCTGTGCAATAAGACATAGAATTGCTCAGACAAAACATGGTTCTATTTATAAAAAAAGAACGAACACTATCTCTAAACGGTAAATTCAGAGACAGAAAATCTTTTAAATAATAAAATCTTCTTTGAGATCATGACAGAAATTGTTCATATAGTTGCAGTAGATTCAAATCCAAACGCAGTGCTGGAAAGCCTGAAAAACATAGGCTACCCAGTCCATCGTGCATATATAGTTCACAGAAATGTTTCTGCTGAATTGGCAGAAAGTCTAAGAAGGACACTTCAATCGCTCGTTGAAACTAGAACTGCCAATTTTGAGGGCAAGGGGTTATACGAATCTCTCTGGGCAATCTTGGAAGTTATCAGGATGGAAAAGGAAAGAGGAAGCACGGTTCTTCTAAACTTAACAGATGCCGACAAGATTTTAACTCTAGCCCTCCTGATGGCTGCGCAGATCTCTGGATGTAAAGCCTACATGCTCCTCGGAGATAAAGCTATTTTTATAGCAATGCCTCCAACAAAGATTTTTAACGAGGAAAGGATAAAGATTTTAAAGGTCTTGTTGAGCGAAGGCGGTGTTGTGGAATCCATAAACAGGCTGATAGAGCTCGTGGATGGTAAAATAGAGGATCAAAAGAAGAGATTGGCTCAGAGGGCAAGAGTTAGCTATTACATTAACGAGCTTGAGGAAAACGGTCTGCTTAAGACAGAAAGGAAGGGTAAAAACCTTAAGGTTGAATTAACGGAACTCGGCAAAGCTTATGTGATCATTTTTGGCTGATTTCTATGCTTTCAGTTCTTATCGTCGCGAACTCGGTTGATTGGCATAAATACAAGCAGCTCGAAGAATGCCTTCTGAACGACTACCATGTTCAGTTTGCCGAAAAGCTTAGTTCAAGCCTTCAAGATCTGACAAAGCTGGAAAGCACCTTTGACATTTTTTTCTACCTCAAGATTCCAGAGACGAACGAAATATCTGCCATATCTAGGCTTATGAAAAACAAGATCCTGATATTTCATGTTAGAAAGGATTCTTATTCTCCAATTCAGCTAAAGAACGAACTTCTTTCTGTTGCGAGCAGAATAATGCTGAAAGCGACGGCGATGAGAGGAAAAATCGAATACTTCAGAGGAGTTGATCAAATACTGGCTCTAAACGCATATCACATCGAAACAAAGGAGCCATGCGAGATANTGCTGAACGGAAACAGGGATTCAAAAGCGATGCTGGGCGACATAGTTTTCAGGGCAGGAAAGAATGTAATACTTGCTGTTAGAAAGAACAACCTTGCGGTTTTTTCTGCAGACATTTTTTCAAACGAGGCGTTTGCCGAAGGTGATAACTGCAGGTTCATTCAAAACCTGATAAACGAAATGCTGGTAGGCGTGGAATTCTACTGAAACTTTCTAAGTTTTTCCATAGAGCCAAGAATTCTATCCAGAGATTCCGCTAAAACCCTTATCTCCTCTGCGGAGCGTGAGCTAACTATTAGTTCGCAGATCTTGATTGCAGCGCTCTCTATTGCACTCATAAGACTTGGACTCTCTATTTTCTGCTTTGTTTCTTCCTTTTTCTCTACCTTCTCTTCTATAACAACTTCTCTATTGCAGTTTGGGCAGAAAATCTTGCCTTCTGACTGGAAAAGAGGGAAATGGCATTCGGGGCAATAGTAAGAGAGCATCTTTGCCCCTTTTCTCAGCAGTTTTGCCGCGTCCACTATTGCCTCATCCGAAATTTTTTTATTACTCACGCAAATCTGTTATGCAGAAGAATATTAAAAAGTTCCGTTCTGGGGTGATAGACATGGCAAGGAAAGTTCCCGAGAGTGTTCTGGATATGCTGGATAGACTTATACAGGATGAAACTGTTCCGAGAAGCGTGAGAAGAGCTGCGAATGAAATAAAAGAGCGTTTGCTTTCGAGCAAAAAGGTTTCAGTTGAGGCAGCATCTGCAATAACCATACTGGAAGATCTCTCGGCAGATCCGAACTTGCCAATGCATGTAAGGACAATGATATGGAATCTTGCGAGCCAGCTTGAGAGAATCTCTGTCGATTAAGGAAGAGATATTTAGAAAACTGATACACTTTTCTGGCCTGCTTTACATTCCATCCTACAACATTTTTGGTCGAGAAATCTTGTTCTCTGCCTTGCTCTCCTTGATTCCATTCGTTGCAATCCTTGAATTTTTCAGAATTAGGAAGGGGCTTTTTGGTTGCATATCAAGAGAATACGAAAAGCGAAGCTTAGGAGCATACGTTTACTTTCTTATCTCCTTGATACTCCTGACCTCTCTTTTTCCAAGGGAAACAGCATTTGTTGCAGTTCTGACTGCAGTTGTAGGTGATGGGACTGCTGGCATTCTTAGGAGAATGCAGAGAGATTTTCTTGCAAGTTTGGCGATGTTCGCTTCTTCCATGCTCTCGATTCACGTCCTTGGACTCATGGACAGCCATTCTGCTTTCGCTGTTCTGATTGGAACACTCGTTGAAAGGATTAAGAGAGTTGGCAGAATGAAAATCGAGGACAATCTCTCAGTCCCGATTTCTGCAGCTCTAGCAGATTCAGTAAAGTATATCTCTTGATTTTCGTTTCTTGTGCATGGATGGAAGAGATGCGCTAGAGATATCAAGGCTTGTTGCAAAGAACGTTCAGAAGGCAGTCAATTCCATTCCCGTGGAGAAAAGAGGGGAATTCTATGCAATCGGAAAAAGCGGTGTGACAAAGTTGATAGACAAAGTTGCGGAAGATGCAGCTCTTGAGATTTTGCTGAAGGAAAAATTGAGGGTTTTAAGCGAGGAATGCGGTTTTGCTGGCGAAGGAGATGTTTTTGTTGCAATGGATCCGCTGGATGGAACTTTCAACGCAATTCTTGGCATTCCATTTTACTCGGTCAGCCTTTGCTTTTCATATTCAGAGAAGTTCGGGGATGCATTTTTTGGATACGTGTTCAACCTTGCAAGCGGTGATGAATACTATGCGGATGAAGAAGCCTTTAAAAATGGAAAAAAGATATCTTCGAGCTTTAAGGAAGATTTCAGCAGAATGAATGCCATAGTCTATTATCCAAAGAAAGCTCTGCCATTCAAGAGAATCAGGATTTATGGAAGCGCAGCCCTTGAAACATGTCTGGTCGCAGATGGATCATTCGACTGTTTCATAGATTTGAGAGGAATGCTGAGAATATTCGATGTTGCAGCCGGCATTTACATAGCTGAAAGAGCAGGAGCTTTAGCTTTAGATGAAACGGGACAGAAACTTGAAAACAGGAAATTCGAACTATCCGAAAGGCTGAACGTAGTACTGGCTTATCCCAAGGTATGTAAGAAGCTGCTGGAGTTGATCGTATGAGGTGCGCAATAGTTTATAAATCCCCAGAGCATCTCGAAAGGGTTTCGGGCTTTCTGAAAAAGCTTGGAGTAGATTTCAATGTTTTTCCTAAGCCGACGAGCGAACTCGAAGAATTCGATTTCATCGTCAGCATTGGTGGAGATGGAACAATACTGAGCATTCTGCAGGAATTGAAGAAGTGCCCGCCGATATTTGGAATAAACATCGGCAGAATTGGAATCTTAACCCATGCGAGGATTGAAGATTTCGAGGAAAAGCTTGAAATGGCAATAAAAAGCTTCGAAATAGAGAAATTTCCAAGGTTGAACTGTTCTTGTGAATCGGGAGAATTTTTAGCCCTGAATGAAGTTGCACTTCTTGGAAAGGAGAGAACAAAGCTCATAGAAGCAAGAATAGTGGTTGATTCGGAAGAAATAGACTCTCTTAGATGCGACGGAATCGTTGTTTCGACTCAAATTGGCTCAACAGCTTATGCCTTCTCCTTAGGCGGACCAGTAGTTGATCCCTATCTGGATTCAATTCTTATAGTTCCGATAGCTCCCTTCAGATTCGGTTCAAGAGCATATGTTTTGCGAGGCGACAGAGTTGTGGAGATAAAAGCTAAAGATAGCATAGCAGTTATAGATGGCAAAAGAGTTGTGGAGACGAGCAGAGTCGTTCTTAGAAAATCGAATTACCCTGCGGTGTTTTTCAAGAGGGTAGACAGATTTAAAAATCTATTCTATACTATACGTAGAATAGAATAAAGTTTTTTTACCTTAAAGCGCAACTATTTTTGTCCCCGATCGGGGAAGAGGCTGAGAGAGCAAAGCTTGCGATGAAGCCTTTCTGCGAGCTCGGGGATACACCATGTTGATAGGTCCCCTGAGGAGCGAGCGGTAGCTTGCAATGATTTGGGGGCAACCCAAACATGGGACAGTTCCTCGGGGGGTCAAACGCTTCGAGCGAGCGTTGCTTGCTGTGAGAAGCGGTGTTAATCCCGAGGCACAACTTCGAAACGGCTTTTCAGAGCTTCATCTCCCTGAAGTATTTTTCAAGAATCTTCTTTTGCCCTCTTCGCATAATTTCTGAAATCGTTGATGCAGCAATTCCGAAGTGAGCTGCGATTTCTTCAAGCCTTATTTTCCTTGGAAAGTCGAAGTAACCTTTTTCAAGGGCAAATCTCAGAACTTCTTCTTCCCTGAAAGTCAGCACGCTTCTCCCTTCGGGTCTGCCTTTGTAAACAATTTCAAACTCAACCTTCGCATCTTTGAGCTTTTCGATCAAAGCCAAGAAATCCTCATCATCGCAGACGATCTGCCAGATAACAGAATTCTCCTTTACTTCCACGGAAGTTATTATGCATCCAGATTCTAGAATTGGAAGCGCAATGAAGCAGCTGTGCTCCTTCAGCAAAATCTTCGCATCTCTTTCTGAAGTTATCGCAACATCGCACTGCAAAGGCAGATTTAAAAGCAGATCTCTAACTCTTTCAGCTTTCACCTTCAGCAGGCTTTTTATCGACTCGTTCTTCTTTGAAAAACCCTCTATTTTTAAAATGCAGTCGCTGGCAATTGTTTTTAGACTGCCAAGAGCGCATTTTTCCGGAAGTCTGGTTTTTATCTCCACTTCAAGCACAGCTAATGTTCTCCCTTAAAGATAAAGTTTTGCGAAGATCTTAGGGGGCAAAAATATATGAAAGTCTGAATCAAATTAGACCATGGAAGCTGAAAGGGTTAGCTACCATGAAAGCGTTAACGAGATGTATCGGAAAGTGAAGGCAGAAGGGATCACGAATGTTGTGGACAGATTCAGGGCTCAGGAAAAGGGAAGGTGTCCATTTTGCAGCGCTGGCCTTAGCTGCCAGCTTTGCAGCATGGGCCCCTGCAGAATTGGCAAGGATAAGCCATACGGAGCATGCGGCATAGATGCTGCGGGAATGGTGATAAGAAATTTCGTGCACAAGAACATGCTCGGAACCGAAGCTTATACCTATCATGCAATCGATGCTGCTAAAACGCTCAAGGCAACAGCGATGGGAAAGACACCATATGAAATAAAAGATGTCGAAAAGCTCAGATGGTTTGCGAAAATGCTTGGAATAGATGAAAGCGATGTGAAGGAGCTCGCAAAGAAGGTTGCAGATTTTGTAATAGCCGATCTAAGCTCTGTTGAGAGAAGCAGGCTTGTGGAAATTTTTGCACCGCAAAAGAGAAAAGAGGTCTGGGAAAAGCTTGGAATAATGCCTTCTGGCGTTTTTCAGGAATTGCTAACTGTTGGAACTTCCTCGATGACCAATGTGGACAGCAACTACATTTCCTTGGCAAAGAAGAGCATGGAGATGAGCATAGCAACTTGTTTAGCAGCGCAGCTTTCACTTGAGATAATTCAGGACATACTCTTCGGAACTCCGATGCCCCATGAGAGCTACGCAGACCTTGGAATCCTCGATCCGGAGTTTGTTAACATAGCAGTCGATGGACATGAGCCATTCGTTGCTGTAGCCCTGATAAAGCTTGCAGAGCAGGAAAAGATACAAGAGAAGGCGAGAGAAGCTGGGGCAAAGGGTTTGAGGATAGTTGGATTCATAGAGACTGGTCAGGAAGTTCTGCAGAGAATAAGCAGTCCTGTTTTTGCTGGAATAGCTGGAAACTGGATATCTCAGGAATTTGCTTTAGCGACAGGATGCATAGATGTCTTTGCAGCAGACATGAACTGCGCTCTGCCTTCTCTGCCAGAATACCAGCGCTACGGTGTCAGAATAATTCCCGTGAGCAGACTCGTAAGATTTCGCGGAATAAACGAAGGCTTAGATTACGAGCCGGAAAAGGCGAAGGAGATTGCTGAAAAGCTCATCGAGATTGCAATCGAAAATTTCAAAAAGAGGGACAAAAGTAGGGCTGTTAAAATTGAAAGAATGCAGAAAATAATCGTTGGTTTCTCTCCAGAGGCCATTTTGAAGGCTCTGGGCGGTAGTCTTGAGCCTTTATTAGATGCGATAAAGAGAGGGGATATAAAGGGAATAGTCGCCCTTGTGAGCTGCACAACGCTAAAAAATGGCCCCCACGATTACAACACTGTCACGATTGCCAAGGAGCTGATAAGGAGAGATATCTTAATAATTTCGATGGGCTGCGGCAACGCTGCATTGCAGGTGGCTGGTTTGACTTCCCTTGAAGCGATCGAGATGGCTGGAGAAGGGCTTAAGAAGATCTGCAAAGCTCTTGGAATTCCTCCAGTTCTGAGCTTTGGAACATGCACCGACGTTGGAAGAGCAGCTTATTTGGTAAGGCTGATCGCAGAAGCTCTTGACGTTGACATTCCGCAGCTGCCAATTGCAGCTACTGCTCCTGAATACATGGAACAGAAGGCAACAATCGACGCAATTTTTGCCATAACTTACGGAATAACGACCCATGTTTCCCCAGTTCCGCCCATAACTGGTAGCGAAGACGCTGTGAAGCTCCTGACTGAAGAAGTTGAAGCCCTCACAGGAGGAAAGGTTCTGGTTGAGGATGATCCAGTAAAGGCAGCCGAGCTGATAGAGAAGACTATTCTGGAAAAGAGAAAACTTCTCGGCTTAAAATAAAATTTTTTCAAAACTTTTCTAGCCATTTTTGCGCTTAAAACAGATTTTCTCTGAATACGTACTTTGGACAAAAACTTTATATTTTTGATTAAAGTATGTATTTTATATAAGTTGAGGTGGGGTATATGAATGAAGCATGTATTCTTCACAGAAAGTATGGAGGCAAGATAGAAATACTGCCAAAATGCCCAGTGAGGTCACCTAGTGATTTCAGCTACTGGTACACTCCTGGCGTCGCAGAGCCGAGCAGGGAAATTGCAAAGTATCCAGAAAAGGTTTACGAGTACACGAACAAGTGGAACACGGTTGCAATAGTCACAGATGGCTCAAGAGTTCTCGGACTGGGCAACATCGGCGCTTTGGCTTCACTTCCAGTCATGGAAGGAAAAGCTATGATCTTCAAGCTTCTCGGCGGAGTTGACGCTTTTCCTCTTCCGTTGGATGAGCAGGATCCCGATAAATTCATAGAAATCGTCAAAAAGGTAACGCCGAGCTTTGGAGGGATAAATCTGGAAGACATAGCAACACCTAAGTGCTTTTATATCCTCGATAGATTGCAGAAGGAGCTGGACATCCCAGTTTGGCACGACGATCAGCTAGGAACAGCTACGGCAACACTTGCTGCTTTGATAAACGCTCTGAAGCTTGTTGGCAAATCGATGGATGAAATAGAGATCGCTGTAATCGGTGCTGGTGCTGCAGGCTATGCAACAGTAAAGTTGCTGGCAAAAGCCGGTGCGGATTTAAAGAAAATGTTCGTCGTGGACAGCAGGGGAATTTTGAACATGCAGAGGGAAGATCTTGAAGAGATGAAGCTCAAAAATCCGGAGAAATACTGGCTTTGCATGGAAACAAATGCAGAGCAGAGAAGCGGAGGAATTGCTGAAGCCATGAAGGGCGTTGACGTTGTAATTGCGGCAAGCACGGGTGGAGTTATCAAGAAGGAATACGTTAAACTGATGGCAGAAGATCCGATAGTCTTTGCTCTTGCGAATCCTATACCTGAGATCTATCCGCATGAAGCTAAGGAAGCGGGAGCTAAGATTGTTGGAACCGGCAGAAGCGATTTTCCGAATCAGATAAATAATTCCCTCGTTTTTCCAGCTGTCTTCAGGGGAGTTCTGAGTGTGAGGGCTAAGAAGATAACTGAAGACATGTGTATAGCTGCAGCTCATGCTCTTGCAAGATTTGCTGAAAACAGACTAAGCGAGGATTATATAATCCCCAAGATGACAGAAATTCACGTTTTTCCAGAAGTGGCAACTGCTGTTGGCTTAAAAGCCATTGAACTCGGTTATGCGAGGATTAAGATTGGCAGAAATGAGCTCTATGATAGCATCAGCAGAATGATCTTCAAAACCCATGAAAAGATTAAAAAACTCATGGATCTCGGTTTTATATGAAAATCGCAGTCCTCGGCGGCACTGGGCATCTTGGAGCAGGTCTTAGCCTCAGGCTAGCTATTGCTGGCTACGAAGTTATAATCGGTTCGAGAAGCGAGGAAAAAGCGAGAATTAAGGCTGAGGAATATGGAAGAATGCTGTCAGAAAGGGGGCATTCTGGTAAATTTTCCGGAATGACTAATTCAGAGGCTTCAAAATCATGTGATATCGCCATAGTAACAGTTCCATGGGAGCAGGCTTTTCTTTTGGCTGAAAATCTGAAGGAAGAACTCGCTGGAAAAATAGTTGTATCTCCTCTGGTTCCGATGAGAAAGGATGGAAAGACATTCCGCTATGTGGAGCTACCTGAAGGCTCTGCTGGGAAAAGGGTTGCGAGAATTCTAAAGGAGAGCAAGGTTGTTTCAGCTTACCAATGCATCCCGGCGGACAGATTTGCCGATCTCGAAGCTTCATTCGAATGGGACGTGATCGTTTGCAGCGACCACGAAGATGCAAAAGAAACGGTAATGGAGATCACGGACAGCATCGAAGGACTTAAAGCCCTTGATGGCGGTAATTTGGAAAATTCGAAGCTGGTTGAAAGCCTAACGGTTCTGATACTCAACCTAATGACCCTGAATGGGCTGAAGGGTTTGGGAATAAAGTTCTGCTAGATTTACAATATTCTTAAAGTTTTATCCAGATATTTTTCAACCAGCTTTGCGTGCACTTCTTCATCTTTTGCGATCTCTCTAAGAACTTCTACCCTTTTACCCAGAACTTCGGCAAAATTGGAGATGACTTTTCTATCTCCAGTCCGAGGTCTTTTGAGAGTCTTTCAATCGTTATCCTGTGCTTCTCAGAATCTTTCATTAGCTTGAAAAGGACTTTTTTCTGCTCTTCGTCCATGACTTCGATGAATGCCCTGAAGTTTGCCTCGCTTTCGAAGCCCGCTTCTATTCTGTAAGCCTTTTCCAGCATGGCTTTGAGCAGTTCTAGGTTCATGAATCACTTTTCCTAATTAAAGATATAAATTTATCGTTGGCAAAAATTTTTAATATTATATAATTATTATTTCAATTCATGCACATGCACGTTGCGATGGCTGTGTATTTTATCGCAATTGGAGAAGAAGGAAAGAGCTCTCTAGGAACCGAGGTGAAAAGGTGTTCAGAACTGAGAAAACTAAGCTTACAAAACCACTTGGTCTCTTCAGGATGACAGTTAAGCTTAGCTTTAGGAAAAAGAAGCTCATCCAGAGGTTACCAGAGTGGAGATGACCATAATTTTTTAATGTCCGCGAAAGCTGATGGCTGTTGCTATTAAAATCATCGCGCCCCCTATGATCTGTCTTTCG
>Ga0065719_100062_pt1 | contig 25899 bp, 28 predicted proteins | sample GBSCel85sediment_FD_59106 | JGI IMG/M metagenome (GOLD analysis project Ga0065719, IMG submission 59106) | Hot spring sediment microbial communities from Great Boiling Spring, Nevada - Cellulolytic enrichment CS 85C v3 (version 3) | ecosystem: Environmental > Aquatic > Thermal springs > Hot... | reverse complement strand
GCTGACGATTCAAGGGTTTAAGTCCTTCGGCTCGAGGCGCGTCTCTCTCGAGCTTGGGAAGGGGTTTCTCGTTGTCACGGGCCCTAATGGGGGCGGGAAGTCTAATGTGATTGACGCGATTAGGTTTGCTCTTGGAGAGCTTAGCGCTCATAATCTCAGGGTTGGCAAGCTTGCTGAACTCGTCCATGACGATCCATCAGTCGGCTGGGCGAGGGTCTCCATAACCCTCGACAACTCGGATAAGGCTCTGCCCATTGACTCTGATGAGGTCACGATCTCTAGGAAGATTGATCGGGATGGTGAGAGCGAGTATACAATTAATGGAAGGCAGGTCTCGAGAAACGAGCTCTTAACCTTGTTATCTATGGCGAATATCAGGCCATCGGGCTTCAATATAGTCCCGCAAGGATCTGTTGTCGAGATTGCTGAGAGGAGCGGTGTGGAGCTTAGGAGGATGCTTGAGGAAGTTGCTGGGATAAGTGATTATGAGAAGAAGAAGGCTGAGGCTGAGGAGCAGCTTGCTATTGCCGAGAAGAACCTCGCGATCGCGAAGGCTGGCACTAAGGAGGTCAAGGCCCGCGTTAAGCAGCTTGAGAGGGAGAGGAACCAGACCCTTAGAAGGAGGCTTGTCGAGGAGTTTCTGGCCGCCATCCAGCGGCATGAGCTCGAGAAGAGCATATGCAGGCTCGAGGCGGAGTTAAGGGAGGTTGATGAGCAGCTNCTNGCCNTCGAGGAGAGGCTTCGAGCACTTGAGGAGGAGAAGATTAAATGGATGGAGAGGAGGGACGGGCTTAGGGGCAGGCTCGAGGACCTCTCGGCAAAGATTGAGTATATTGACTCGATGATTTCCTCGCTGGAGGTACTGAGGAGGTCTCAGGAGAGTAGGGTTAATGGCCTGAGGACCGAGGTCTCGGCTCTCATGGAGAGATGTGAAGGGCTGAAGAGGGAGGAGGATTACTTAGGAGATTCCCTGAGGAGCTTAGAGGGTAGGTTGGCCGAGATAGCCTCGGAGAGGAGCGGGCTGCTGGAGGAGATTGAGAGGCTGAAGTACGAGGTTGAGGAGGCCGGCTCACGAGAGGGTGAGAGGCTTGAGGAACTTAGGCGCGTCGAGGGTGAGTATCTCGCGTTAAAGGGTGAGGTTGAGCGGAGGCTCGAGGAGGTCAGGCNCAAGAGACTCGAGATCGAGGCTANNATTGCTGAAGCCGAGGCNAGGCGCAAGGCGNTNATGGAGGAGGCGAGGAGGCTTGAGGCAGAGATCAAGAAGCTCAGCGACGAGCGCANGAGAGCGCTTNACCGAGCTGCTGGATCTCGAGAAGAGGCTTGAGGAGNTCTCGCNCGAGAGGAGANCTGTCCAAGAGGAGCTGGATAGNCTNGGAAAGATTATCGAGGATTATGGCTCCAAGATCTCGTCNCTTGAGGAAATTGAAGCACAGCCTCTCNANAATCCTCGAGAGGATTGCATCAATAGGTGTGCTCAAGCCCGANGATGATCAGGCTAAGANGCTCCTCGANNCGATTANGGAGGCTGGTATTAGAGGTGTTAAAGGATTCTTGAAGGATGCTATCTCCGCTGATGAGANGATTCTCGCAGCCCTAGAGTCGGCGACGGAGGGATGGCTCAGTGCCCTCGTAGTTGATAATGTGTCTATTGGGATGAGAATTGCTGAGGCTTTAAGTGGGTCAGGGATAAAGCTTAGGATACTGCCCTTGGACGTCGCCTTGAGCGTGCGTGCGAGGCCTAGGATGCCCGGCGTGAGGGCCAGCGCGGACTGGGCTGAGATCGCACTCGGATATCTTCTGAGGAATGTGGAGATCTCTGATAGGCCGCGGCTTCAAGTGGGGAAGAAGATCCTAGTTAATGGTCTGATGATTCACCCGGATCTGCGGATCGAGACCATATCATCTAGTGAGGAGCTTCTGGCTGAGGTGGCTACGCGGGAGTATAGGGAGGCTCAGCAGGTCCTGGAGAGGTTGAGGGGGAGGAAGGAGAGGCTGAGAGTGAGGTTAAGNGAGCTCGAGAAGATGGTGAAAGCGCTCATGGCGAGGAGCTCGAGCCTGAGCATCGAGGAGGGCAGGCTGGCGGATAGGATCCACATAATCCAAGAAAGGGTCTCTAGCATAGAGGATGAGGTCGCGAGGAGGNGTGAAAGGCTTGAGGCGCTGAGCATGGAGCTCGAGAGATTGGATCAGGTGATCGCTGAGGCTAGGCGGATGCTGGAGGAGATGCCGGGGCTCGAGATTGGTGAGGATGAGGCGTTGAGGCTGAGGAGGCTTGATGAGGAGACGCTGGAGAGGAGGAGAGCTCTTGAGGAGGCGAGGCTCAGGAGATCCGAGCTACAGCTCCGCCTCTCTAATGTTATGAAGAGGCTTGAGGCGCTCAAGGCTGAGGAGAGGCATGTTAGGGCCGAGATCTCGAGGATCATGGAGAGGATTGAGAATGTGAGGCGCAAGAGGGTCGAGGCAATTGAGAAGGCGAGTATGCTGGCTGTGGAAATCAGGAGGCTGGAGATGGAGATAGCAGAGGCGGCATGCGGCATGCTGATACTCTCCGAGCTCAGGAGAAACCTTGATCACGAGCTCAAGGCGCTTAGATCCGAAGTTGAGGCCGCCTCAGTGAATATCAGCCGCTTGGATGAGGAGGTGAGAGGCGCCTCAGAGGCAAGATCGTCTCTGAGGGTGAGAAGGGCTGGGCTGGAGGTGGAACTCGGGAATCTCCGGGAGAAGTTCTCCATAATCAGGGAATCCTCCATTGAAGTCCCCCCGCTGGCTGAGGGGGAGCTTAGGGAGCTGAAAACGGAGCTGGAGGCGGAGCTGAAGGAGCTTGAGATGATAAATCAGCTCGCACCAGCCCAGTATGAGGAGATCGTTGGAAACTATAAGGTCAGATCCTCTAGGATAGCGGAGCTAGAGGCGGAGAGGCAGGAGATACTTAGGTTTATCGAGTGGGTTGAGGGTGAGAAGAAGAGGATATTCATGGAGACGTTTAACAGGGTTGCCGAGTCCTTTGAGCATTATTTCAGTAAGCTGACTGGTGGGAGGGGNTGGCTGAGGCTTGAGAACCCAGATAACCCATTTGAGGGCGGCATTGAGATGATCCTCGCGTTTCCTGGAAAGCAGCCTAGAAACTCGAGGGCCGCGAGTGGTGGCGAGAAGTCGGTCGCGGCCGTGGCGCTCCTCCTCGCGCTNCAAGGNCTCACCCCCGCCGACTTCTACATCTTCGACGAGGTTGATGCTCACATGGATCTACGCTATAGCCAGAGGCTCGCCGAGCTGTTTAAAGAGATGGCTAGGAGGACCCAGATAATCGTGATAAGCTTGAAGGACGTTATGGTGGAGAAGGCAGATCAGGTTATCGGAGTCTATAATGCTGGCGGGTCATCGCGGGTTGTCAGGACGAGGCTCGAGGAGGTGATGAATAGTGGCAGATAGGGTGATCACGATCTGGAGCGATCCGAGGTGGAGGGTTCTCTTCGATGTTACGAGGCTTGATAGGGTTAAGCCCTGGCAGATAAAGCTCGTGGAGATTCTTAGGGCGCTTATGGAGGAGCTTGGGAGGATAGGCATCATAGACCTCAGCTCATGCGGCGTCGCCGCATATTCCGCCGCGACGATACATCGGATGAAGACTGAGCTCCTCCTCAAGGCTGATAGGCCGAGGCCCGTGGAGGACGACCTGAAGAAGAGGATCATGATAGTGCCACCGCCCATCGATCTACCATGCATGCCGGAGTTCATGGTCGTGGCCATGGGCGAGCTCATACAAGCTCTTAGAGAAGCTCTCAGCAGGCCAAGCCGGAATAATGGTGATGGCGAGGAGAGGGCGCTTCTCGCAGTATTCGACGTGGAGCTCGATGAGTTCCTCGTCAAGCTTGAGGAGAGGCTGGATGAATTCCTCGAGGGACTCAGGAGGATATTCGGCGACAAGGAGATAATTGATGTCAGGAGCATATTTGAGGGAGTTGATAGGCTTGAGGCAGCGAGGAGGTTCATACTCCTACTCTTCGCCGCCGCGAGGGGAGATGTCGAGCTAATAGAGGATGAGGAGCATAGGCTGATAGCGGTGAAGTGGAATGCCCAGCCAAGAGGAGCTGAAGGCGAGAATTGAGGCAATATTGTTCTCGGCCGGAAGGCCGGTCCCACTAAACCTGATAATGAGGATATGTGAGACGAGGTCGAAGAAGAAGGTGTTAAGCGCGATCGAGGAGCTCAAGAAGCATTATCAGGAGAATTCAAGGGCCTTGGAGCTGATCGAGCTTCCGGGGAACAGGTATCTCCTCAAGCTCAGGAGGGAATATATGGAGCTCGTGAGGAAGATTTTGAGGAAGCCTCTTCTAAGCCGCGGAGTCATGAGGACCTTATCCTTCATAGCTTATCATCAGCCAATTGAGCAGAGTAAGGTGGCTGAGGCTAGGGGAGGATCTGCATACAAGCATATCAGAATTCTCCTTGAGAAGGGGCTTATCGAGGCTGAGAAATCCGGGAGGACGCTGATCCTGAGGACGAGCCCCCTCTTCGCCGAGCTCTATGGCGTGGAGAATAATCCCGCGGCTATAAGGAGGAAGTTAAAGGCCGAGTTGGAGAAGATGGGTGTGGGCGGGGCTGAGGAGGAACCTAGAATCGCCTCAGCATAAGGATAGCCCAGATGCTTAGCAGGATTATCGCGAAGACTTCCACCGCTCCTATAGAAGGCCATGGGATGAGGGCGGCGCCGGCGAACCCTATGATAGATATGATGATGAGTGATATGCCAAGGGCGAGATCGCTCTTAACCAGCATAGACGCGCCGAAAAGCAAGACCGCTATCCCGGCGGATAGGAAGAACCAGTAGGATACGAAGAGATGTGGATAAGTTCCTTCTGGGAAGGCACCGATCATGATCAGGTGTATCGAGGACATGAGGAATATTGTGGAAGCGAGGATCTCCAGCTTACTGCGAGCCGAGGTGATGAGGTAAATGGAGTAGAGGGCGGCGATTGTGCCCGCCAAGATCAGCCCGGAGTTGAATATCCATGCATTCTCCCTGCCAACAGCCCCCAGATCGCTGAGAGCATTCTTGGCCAAAGAGAACCATGGATTAATGCTTATCGCCAAAATTATCGTAATCCAGCCGACCGCGAGAGCAAGCACACCAAAATACCTGAGAACCCGAGGAGAACTCATAGCTCTCGATGATATTATGAAGGGAGGATGTTGATAACCCTTGTCTTTACTGCCTTCTCCTCGAGACTCCGACTGCTGTTCCGAATCTCCCTGTAGTTCGGGTCCGCTGGCCTCTCACCTTGAGGCCGAGGGAGTGCCTGACACCCCTCCAAGACTTTATCCTCATCTCCCTCTGAATATCCTCTCTAATTGCGTATACTAGGTCCGAGCCATAGAGCTGTAGATCCTTACCGGTGGCTGGATCCCTCCTCCTATTCAGCATCCAAGCTGGGATGCCGTGACCTAACGGGTCCCTGGCAACCTCCTCAAGCTTCCTGAGCTCCTCCTCGCTGAGGAAGCCGAGCCTCTTTTCCGTATCAACGCCAGCGGCCCTAGCGATAGCATATCCGAGCATCACACCAATGCCCTTTACTGCCGCGAGCGCATAAGGGACCTTTAGAGATCCATCTAGATCTGTGCCGAGAAACCTAACGATGGGCCTAAACTCGCTGGCAGGTCCGCTCACGCCCACTCTAAAGCCCCTCAGAAATCCGCACGTTATAAGGATTAAGTAAACTCCCCCGAGAAGAGCCGACTCCGAATGTTTCCAGAAATTCTCACTCTTTTCAATGTTTTCCTTTAGCATCTTGAATGCTTATATTTGAGCCCAAGCTCATGATATCGAGAAGGATGGCGCTCGCAGGTCTTGAGTGGGTTATCGTGGCCGTGATCATAATAGTCCTCCTATTGTGGGGGCCATCCCAGCTGCCGAAGATGGCTAGAGCGCTTGGAGAGGCGAAGAAGGAGTTCAAGAAGGCAGCTAAAGAAGCTGAGGAAATGAAAGAAGAGGTAAAGGAGGCTGTCCGCCCATTCGCTGAGACCGTCTCCGAGGCATCTGATGAGCTTATCAAGATAGCTAAGGAGCTTGGCATAGAAACAGAGGGCAAGACTAGAGATCAGATAGCAGAGGAAATAATCAGGCTCACAAAGAAGAAGTAGCCGAGGACGGGAAGAGCCGAGAAAAAGCGTCGCGTCTCTCTCCAAATAAGCATTCATATAAGCATTCATACCTTTCTTTAAGGCTGAAAGATGCTAGGGATAGGGATTTTTAGGTGAGGCGGTATTTATTGCGATGGGATTCTCGGAGGCGGGAAGGTTGAGAGAGTCGAAGAAGTCCGAGGAGAAGCCCAAGGACATGAAGGAGATGACACTACTCGAGCACTTGATGGAGCTTAGGGACAGGCTCAAGGTCTGCCTGATAACCATCGGCGTCATGACGATGATCATGCTAGCATTCCCGGCCCAGATCTACTCGCCCCAGGAGCTTCTCGAGGGATATTATAAGCCCATGGTCACCGTGGCCTTGGAGTTTTTGAGGAATACGGTGAAGCCGGAGGTGATGATACTGATAGGGCAGACGATCACCGCGCCGCTCGAGATCTACTTCATAGCATCCCTCGTTTTCGGCCTCGCACTCAGCAGCCCCGTCATAGGATACGAGATATTCAAGTATGTTGACCCGGCGCTTTACCCGCATGAGCGAAGAATGATCTATCCATTTTTGTCAGCCTTCCTCGGCCTATTCTTGGCGGGCCTATTCTTCGGATTATACATAATTACACCATTCACGTTTAGGGCTATGCTGATATTCTTCGACCTCGTTGGAGCCGAGCCGATAATCACGATCATGGACTTCTATACGACGATACTCGTCGTCACACTCGCAACAGGGGCGGTGTTCACGACACCAGTCATCATGAATCTCCTAGTCCGTGTTGGATTGCTCAGCACAAAGTCGATCGGAAAGTATAGGAAGTGGATCTATGGTGGCATGTATATAATCGCCGCGATAATAACACCGGATGGAGGCATGTTCGCGAACCTGATACTCCTCGCAGTATTCGCCGTGCTCTTTGAGGGCGGGCTACTCTTCGCGAGAAGATACGAGAAGAAGAGGGAGGAGGGAAGGGAAGAGAAGGGAGGGGCGGCCCCGGAGGATAGGTGCAGGTTCTGCGGGAAGCCGCTGGACGGCAGGATATTCTGCCCGAGCTGTGGAAGATCTCAGGTGTAGCTTGATCTCAGCCGGGCCAGTTTCCGGATAATCCCCCTTATTGTCCCGCTTATCGCTAGAACCCTTAGAGCGGCCTCAGCCCCATCGATCTCTGTTACCGTGGCAGCCGCCAAGATCGCCCTCGGCAGAGAGTCCAGTGCGCACCTGAGAATCACCGCGCCCTCCCTCTCATATCCTTTGATAAGCTTGAGATCTGAGGATGCGAGGCCGAGTTCGCCGAATAGGCTCCTGTAGCTTGATTTCACGGCCTCGGCCACCCTCTCCGGATGATGAGCCGGCTCAGAGGATATCAGNAGNTACCTCCTCTTCATCCTCCTCGCCAACTCTCACGACCCCCCGGGCCACATAACGTCTTGAGAGCTTCAGAAGATTCCTCTCAATTATCTGCAGCGGTGTCCTTGAGACTGCGTCGAGAGCCCTTTCTTGGGGATATCCTAGAACCCATGGTAGTGAGGCCAGCTCCCTAGGCCCCCTCAGAAGGAGCGGGCTCGAGGATGCCGAGGACACTATTATCCCAGCCCTCCTGCCAAGTACTCGGATTATCTTCAAGGCCTCCTCGAGGAATTGTTGCCTATCAGCGAGATACCAGCTGAATGGTAGCTCGACGCAGTTTCTTATCGTTGAGGCCACGCCCTTATCTATTCTAAAGCCCGGCTTCGGCGGTATCACGAGGCTATCCACCCTCGAGTCCCTCGCGGCGACCAAGGCCACCTCGAGGCTCTCACAGATGACTGTTATCACCTCGAACCTGCCCCTACTACTCCTTAACTCTCGTAGAAGCTCCCTCCTGCTACCCGGCTTGAGTATAAGCTTTCGATGAAGTCTTATCCCGATCTCGGCGGCTTTACCCCTCAACTCCTCAAGGGATCCAGCGAGATCCCCTCTAAGTTCCATCACCGCATCGGAGTAGCCCAGTCTCGCTAAGGTTTTCAAGAGGTCTATCGCCCTCTCACGCTCCTCGCCTATGACCCAAAAGTCCACATATCTTCTCATGATGAACTCTTCGCCTCGAGCTCCCCAAGCCTCTCCTCGAATTTCTTTCTCAATGCATCCATGTTTCCCCGAGCCTCGACCACGATCCTTATTGGATCCTTGTCAGACTGCCTTATCCTCCCGAGGAAAGCTTCCTGCTTATCGAGCCTTATGTAGAGCTTGCCGCCATGCTTGCCCTTCTTAACCCTCTCGCTCCAGATCTCCTCCCGCTCGAATCTCGACAAGCTTGAGAGAATTCTCAGGAAAACTCCCTCACAAGCATTCTCATCGAGGAGATACATCCTCATTATCGTGACCGGGTCGCCATAATGGCCCTTCAAGGTTTCGGAGCTTATTGAGACCTTATCAGCGGCGTTGCCAAGCACGTTCCTAACAGCCCTGAGAACCTTATCTTGGTCCTCCGTCGCGTGGCATAAAACCTGTATAATCAGCTTCTCTATCCTAGGCAAAAATATCACCCCCTACTGATCCCTAGCCANGACACCATATCTCCTATAGGGCTTCTCGCTCCTGCTTCTCGCGAGCTGGAAGACAACCTGGACTATCCTCATGCCCGCTCTCAGCCTCATGGAATACGGTGTTAGGTTCGAGATCTCGAGCACCTGATGATTATATGAGCCTGGGTGGATGAAGCCACTTGCCGAATGTATCGCCAGCCCCATCCTAGCATACCTGCTCCTCCCCTCGATCCAGCCGCAGACATCATCATCAACATACACNTTCTCCCTGGTCATCCCTATAACCAGGCCATGTGGTGGAATCACTATCTCATCCACTATAATCTCCTCGCTCACATCCTCGAAGCTCATCCCCGATAAATCTATCAGCTCCAGATCCGCCCTAAGCCTCCAGAACCTGTTTGAGAGCGTAAGATCAACAGAGCCAGGGCCTATCTGATCCTCAGAGATTCCCGGCTCAAACCTAATCTTCCCAAGTCTCATAAACTCCCTAATATCCCTATCCGTCAAAATCATCCTAACTCTCCAAGCCTCAAGCCGAGAAATGCCTTATCAACTTTTCCCTCGACATAATCTAGCTTTAGACCTCATGCAAAGCAAAGTTAAGGCTAATATCCGTGATTCATTATCACTGCATTAAAAATGCTGGCTCGCGAAAACTGGAAGACCATCACAATAATCCTCGCACTCTCCTTAGCGATCATAATCTACAGCGTATTCGTGATTGCACTAGTCGGGGTATTCACCATGCCAAGGCTGAGAATAGTCCCAAGCGAATATGAAAGCATTCAAGAAGCAGTAAATGAGGCCCTTGACGGCGATATTATCTATGTTAAGGCCGGCATATATCAGGAGAACCTAGTGATAGACAAGCCCATAATACTCATTGGCGAGGATCCGAGAAGAACCTTGCTTGATGGANGGATGAGCGATTACACGATATTAATTAAGCGGGGTAGNGTAGTTATCACGGGCTTCACCATAACCGGAGGCGGAACAATCATAAATATTGGAGGCAGAGGGGCTGGGCTACAAATCTACAACTCATCCCGCGTTCTAGTGTTTCGGAACTATTTCACTGGCAATAGGATGGCGATATACATACATTCATCCTCGGATATATTGATCATCGAAAACCTCATTTACGGCAACCGCGAGGGAATATATCTAACCGGGAGCAAACGCGTAATAGTGTCTGAGAACATCTTAACGGATAACCCGAGCTTCGGAATACATCTAAGATCCTCGAAAGAGAGCATGATTCACCGAAACATGATTATAGGCGGCATTAATGGAATTTATCTCTATGATGAGGCTGATAGAAACGAGGTCTCTGAGAATGTTATCAAGGGGGGTGGGATGCTTATCCTCGGCTCATCATCAAATCAAATAGTGGATAACATCTTCGCCGATAAAGGCATGTTTTTCTCAAACTCTTATACAAATTTTGTCTCCGGAAACAAGGTGAATGATAGGCCAATAGTATACCTGGAAATGGCTTCTGGCGAGGCGGTTGAGGGGGCTGGCCANGTTATCCTTGTAAACTGCGAGAACATCACTATCATGGGCGTTAATGCTTCTAGTGCCGGCGTCGCGATAGAGTTCTGGAATACAAATAACAGCCGGGTAGTTGAGAGCAAGCTAGCGAATAATGAGATCGCAGTATATATCCACTCATCGAGTAATAACAAGATCCTGAGAAGCGTTATCACCTCTAACTATATCGGAATCCTGCTCTCCTCATCTCATAATAACGTGNTCTCAGATAATACGTTCGCATTAAATCTTTTCGGCATAGCCTTAAGAGACTCATATGACAATACAATAAACGACAACATGATATCTGATAGCTTAAACGTGGGAATACTCCTCTTAAATTCCTCGAGAAACGCCATCTATGAAAACATCTTNATGAACAATTCAAAGGACATGGTCGATATAAAGCCCTGAGATGCGCCTAAAAGGTTTGTTTGAACAGCATCAGACGACAATACGGCTGAAATTTTTAATATCGGTTCGCATACGCGAGAGATACGGGGGCTGGGGGCGTGGCCCAGCAAGGTCTACGGCGCCGGGCTCCAGATCCAGCCTAGCTCCTGGTCAGAGAGGAGTCACCCGGAGACCCCCGGTTCAAATCCGGGCGCCCCCAAGCTCATCCACAACCATCAAGTCTATCCTAACCCACTTCAAGAAGCCATTATCCTAAGGGAGCTACTCTATGCAGGTGGATGGCGCTATTCTCTGNACTGCGTGTATNATTTTTCCCCGGGTGCCTATTTGATGCTAGATTCTTCTCGAGCGCCAGCTTGATCAGGCCGAGATTTGGATCGGGCTTCGTCAGGATNGCGATGCGGCATCCATTATGATCCCTGATTATGAGATGCCGGCCCTCAAACATCCGAATATCTATTTCGTTTATTTTCCTCGAGCCGAAGAGCTCCAGCACAGCTAAGGCGGCATCAGCTATCGTGCACGCAGCGCTCGTGACATTATTCGCATTTATCTCTCCATTCTCTGTGAAAGCTATTCTCGTGCCGTTCACGATCATTATCACGGCGTCTATCCAGCCCCTAGAATCCCTCATTATCCTTTGAATCAGGGGCTTCCGCTCCTCGATGGGTGCGCCCAGCTCCTCCAACTCCGACATGGCTTTAAACCGTGATTCGGGCATCGGCTCTCGGGAGGCACCATCTCTTTTAAGCATGATCATTGTCCGGCTCACCTGATAAAACGATGATACTCTGCTAGGTAATCTCCCAGCAATCCCATGCAGTCTCCTAGAGAGCGTGCCCGCCATGTGTAATCTTACAAGCCAGCGTCTCTCTATGCTAGGGGGTTGTGCAGGGGGATCTGCCGGGGAGGGCTACTAGGCTTGCCAGGGTTCTCGGAGANGAGTTTCATGGCTACGCACAGATAACCCTGAAGGCTCTTCAGGAGGTCTTCGGCCTAACCGATGTCGAGTCGTTTAAGGCCGCTTCCCCGCTCTCCGGCGGGATAGCGAGATCTGGCCAGACATGTGGCTCCCTCCTAGGAGCATTACTATTCATCTCATCGGCGTGGTCTTCGGCCGGAGAAGACTTGAGCTAACAGATTTATCGGAGGATTATAGGAGGGCCANGGAGATTGTTGAGTGAGTTTACGACGAGTTCGAGAAGTAATTCGGGACAGCTATCTGCAAGGAGATACACATGAAGCTCTTCGGNAGAGTCTACGACTTGAGGAACCCAAGAGACGTCGANGAGTTTATCATCTCAGGCGCTTGGAACAGATGCGCCGAGCTTATGTCAAAGGTCGCCGAGGTCGCTGCTAAGAAGAGCCTAGAAGCGTGTTACAAGCCCCGTTGAGACATGATCCTTATCCTGATGATCTTGAGAAGTTTTATAGGATGGAGGACGCGAGAATACTGGAGCCCTTATGGCTAGGAAGTGCAGGTTCTGTGGCAAGAGCTTTCCCACGGACATCGCCTTAAAGAGGCATATCAGGGAGAGCCATAGGGGATATTATTACGGCATAAGGCTGGCGCCAGTAATCACGATCATCGTCATCATGCTAGCCATAATCTTAGTAGCATTCCCGGGAGACACAACGTCAACCACAATATCAACAGGGCCACATGTTACCACTCCTTCAGCAACAGAGACGCGCACAACTCAAGCTCAGACGCAGCAAAGGCAGCCTGCGCCTGACTTCGAGCTACCTGAGATAGATGAGCTCGGCCTAACCGGGAAGACCATCAAGCTATCACAGTTCGAGGGCAGGCCAGTCTTTCTAGAATTCATGTCTCCAANATGTCCCCACTGTCTCCGGATGGCGCCCATATTAAAGGAGCTTGAGGAGAAGTATGGTGAAAGGATAGTCTTCATTTCGGTGGTTTATCCCGTTGGGGGGATAGAATATGCCAGCAGGGTTCTGGCGGAGGAGGGGTTGAACTGGATTCATGTTGTTGATGAGAAGGCGAGAGTTTTTGATGCTTATGATGTCTCCGGAACACCGACCTACATAATCTTGGATAAGGATCATGTTGAAGTAAAGAGGATTATCGGGGAGAATTCGAGAGAGGTTCTCGAGGAGGTTATTCTCAGTGTTATTTCTTGATGGCGTAGATTGGGCTAAAACGTTTTTACTTGGTTTATATGCGGGGAAATCAGGCTAGGGGAGCGGGTAGCGTGGCTGTTCCATGACCTTGGGGCTTAGGGAGAGGTTGGAGCTGATAAGACAGGGCATAATCCGAGGCTACATTATCCCGGGCCTCGAGGAGAAGGGCTACATGGTGACGACTTGGAAGAGGCCGATAAGCCTCGAGGACATGGTCTTGAAGGATGGTGGATGGAGGCCGATCTACACTCAGTTCACGAGCTGGGAAACATATGCCAAGGACCACCCGTTACACGTCTACTTCAACACCTTCTACGGAGACTTATATGAGAAGGCTTACAGGATATGCTTCATCGAGTACTTGATCAGCGTTAAGAACCTCCAGCTGCCGTCTAAGCTTATCGGTGTATTCACGAGGCTTAACCTTCCCGAGGGGGGATACTACTGGAAGCATAGGATCTCCGTGGATCTAAACTTCCCGGATACATGTATAAAGGAGATTGATGCGACGTATGATGAACTACTCGTGATGCTTGATCGGGAGGGGCTCCTAGAGGTGCTTGAGGAGGAGGTCCGGAAGGCTGGTCAGGAGAGGAGAAAGGTCTAAAGCGGCCCTGCCAGAGGTTTTCATGGGCTATGAGGTTAACCGCCAGCTGAGCTGGTGATGAGCGGGAATACTGCCGAGCCCCGAAACGCTCTATAAGCGGCTCCAGCCCATTATCGCGCGGGGATGATGAGGACTTACCCATCCGATCCTAGCGTGAGGAGGAGAGGGTCATCTGACCCCATTCCCTACTCAGCGCCACATAACATACTCTTAAATTATCGCGGCTAGCCCTCTAGTCTCGCGGAAGAGTTGATAATCCCCGCGAAGAAGCTCGTGCTGATCACTTTAAGGGATTTCGAGAGGCAGGTTATCCTCAGGCTCGGCGAGCTTGGGGTAGTTCATCTCAGGAGGATGAGTATCTGGGATTCTAGGGAGCTTTTGGAGGGCGAGTTGGAGAGAGCTAGAGAGCTCGAGGAGATATGCGTAAGGCTCGCTGAGACATGGTATAGCCTTTACAGGCCCGGTTTTGAGGATGAGAAAGGTATCTTCAGGAGATATGTTGAGGTAAGGGATGAGCTAAGGAGGCTCTATACATCAAGGATAGAGCTCCGCCGCCTGAGGGACATCATCTCCGGGATCAAGGCCATGGGGGAGGATGAGATCCCGCCATCCGAGCCCGGCGCAGAGCTATCCACACTACTTATCATCATCCCTAGAGATGTTCTCGGAAAGCTCGTTAAGAGGCTCGAGGAGCTCAACGCACTAGTAAAGCGCGCGGAGCTTCCCGGAAATGAGGCCCTGCTCTATCTAGCTATTTTGAGGGATCGTGTGGAGAGGGCGCGAGAGCTACTCGGCGAGTTCTATTACCAAGAGATTCGGTTCCCCGATAATCTGCCGAGGAGATGTGATGAGGCTCTCGCGCACCTTGACCTCAAGTTATCCGAGGCCGAGAAGAGGATACTGGAGCTAGAGGGGAAGCTCGAGGAGCTTAAGGTGAGGCTTATTTGGGCCGTAGATGAAGGTGGCCGACAGCTCGAGATCATCAACGCGTTGAGAAGCGAGATTCTCCGGCTACGCGATGAATTCTCAATAGATGTGCGGGCTGAGGCTACTGGCGATATGAGCCTCGAGGAGGCTAAGAGAATTCTCGAGGAAATCGCCGGGAAATATAACTCGATTAGGGGGAAGCTCGACCAGATTAAGGCTGAGAGGGAAGAGCTCGAGAAGATGAGAAACGTTCTAGGCCTTCTGAGCGAGCTGGATATCAGCCTGCCGGAGATCAAGGATTACGAGAATCTAGCGATCATCATCGGGGTCGTTGATGAGGGAGGCGTGGACAGGATTAGGGAGGCGTTGAAGGAAAGATTAGCTGTTGTCGAGGTACTCGCCGCTAGGGATGGTAGAACGCTTCTCGCCATCACATGCTTGAAGGAGCACTTCGCGGAGATTGATGAGATCCTGCGCGGCGTGGGGTTCGAGGACCTGTCCCCCATCCTGGCCAAGCTTTCAGGCAGCCCGAGCGTGGCGCTTGAGAANGTTTCTAGGAGGCTGGAGACTTTGAAGTCTGAGGAGGAGAGGCTTCTCGAGGAGCTCTCGGAGNTTAGAAGAAATATGGCCCCCAAGCTCGTGGAGGTTTACAAGGCTCTCGANCTCAATCTCAGGCTAGAGGAGGCGCTGAGGGGAAGCCTTCAAACAGATTATCTCAGGATTGTCCAGGGATGGGTTTCTGAGGATGCTGTGGAGTGGCTCTCCGAGAAGCTCGAGAAGATGCGGAGGGAGCTTAAGGGAGTCGTCGCATATCGCTTCGAGGATCCTAAGCCCGGGGAGAAGGCTCCAACGCTCCTCAAGAATCCGGGAGTCTTCAAGGTCTTTGAGAGTATAGTCGCGCTCTATGGCTGGCCTGGCAGGCATGAGATAGATCCAACAATGATCTCGGGAATTCTCTGGACCATAATGTTCGGCCTGATGTTCCCTGACCTTGGCCAGGGGATCGCGATAATCGCGATGGGGCTCTTCTTCACCCATGTCTTCAAGAGGAGGATTCTTGGGATGGATTCGAAGAAGATCGGCAGGCTCATGATAGGAATGGGGCTCTCAGCATCATTCTTCGGAGCCCTCTTCGGCGAGTTCTTCCTAATCGAGATACAGCCCCTCCTGCCTGGGCTTAGGCCCGGCTGGCTCGGGGACTCCAGCAGCATCATCTGGCTTATCAAGATCGCGATATTCTTCGGCATGGCCCAGATACTGCTAGGCATAGTATTAGCTGCGCTTAAGGAGTTTAGAAACGGCGAGATAATCTCGGCGATATTCTCGCATCACGGGGTCGCAGGCCTCATAACTTACTCCGGCTTCATCCTAACAGCCTTCCACTTCCTCGGTGTAACCATTGTGCCCGGGCTCCTAGAGTTTCCAGAACTCGGCATAGGCGCCCTCATGAGCTGGCCATTCTTCCTCATGATCGGAGGGCTGGTTATGATGATCCTGAAGCCCATCCTTGAGCATGATCAGGTGTCACTTGGCCTAGGAAGCCTTCTCGAGACGATGACGGCCTTCCTCGCAAACACGCTATCATTCGCGAGAGTTGCGGGCTTCGCGATAGTCCATGCAGCCCTAGCCATGGTCGTCCACGAGATGATGCACGCCAGCCCAGCCATGGGAATAGGATTAGGTCTAATACTCCTAAACCTCATCTCACTCAGTATAGAGCTCCTCGTCGTTGCGATCCAGGCCCTAAGGCTCCTCTTCTACGAGTTCTATAGCAAGTTCTATGAGGGGTCCGGCGTACCATACAGACCTTGGAGGATCAGGTAGAGGGAAGGTTAATTAGCTGACCAGCCCGGGTTTCTCTGATCAGACATGCGGTTAAGATTTGAACCCATACTAGCAGCCCTGTTCACGCTCCTAATCCCGGTGCTCATAATATCATCCGTGGCAGCCGAGGAGGCCGTTTTAACGCCGGAGGCCGCCGAGGTGGAGTCCATAAAGTTCATCGCCATGATGCTAAGCGTCTCCATTTGCGGGGTGGCGGCGGCATATGCTGTCGCAAGAGTCTCTGTCGCTGCGATGGCAAGCGCCGCTGAGAGACCCGAGATACTGGGCAGGGCCATAATCTTCGCGGGCCTCGCCGAGGGTATCGCGATCTATGGTCTTCTCATCGCCATCCTGATATGGATAACCACTGTCTAACACCGCTCTACGCAGATGCTAAAGTTATCACAAGCTTGATAAAACATTACTTACNTGGGTCCCCCGAGCGAGAATATCAGGAGGAGGTTTCTTAGGATACTACTCCTCTATCTTGGGATACTGATATCATTGCAGCTTATCGGGATCGCGTATATCATTGAGGGGCCGAGCCTCCATCGAGCAATATCCGTGGCAATAATTCTCGGGACAGTTCTTCCAATCCTCCTAGGCTTGATATTCCTGCGGCTCTTCAAGTTCGGCTAGTCTGTGATCAGTAGCATTCTCCTAGATTCCTGTGGCAGGTTATGATGGATTGCGACAGCTATCGCGCGGAGGTTCCTATACTCTATCTCAAGCTCTAGGATGTATCTCAGGATATAGAAGAAACTTATGAACTTGTTGATCCTTTCGGAATCCACGTATCTTTTGAGAATTCTCAGGGCCTCGATCTCCATGAGCCATACATCTCCTGATGCCGCCTTCTCCAGAAAGCTCCTGAACCTGCTGAAATGCTCCATGAAGATGCGTGGATCCTTCTTCTCAACTAGCTCTCGGAGGAGCTTTAATGATGTTCCAGCCGGGTTATCCACTAAGAGCCCCCGGATCNTCTCCGGATCCCAGTTCCTGAGCAGGGCTAGTATGCATGTTCTTAGGTTGGAGAGATCCAGCTCTATGCCCAGAAATCNTCTAACCTCCCTGCTATCACTGATCCTGGTCCTTGAGGCGAGCTTGAAGACTCTCTGGTAATGGCTTCTCCAGAGCTCGGCCTCCAGCTGCAATGGATCCTCCACATCCTCTGGTATCTTGTAGGCTCCGGATTGCCGCAGGATCCTCTTCACAGCCTCGATATTCTCCGCTTCGAGGATTGGTTCTAGATCGATCCCGCCAAGCCTCCCTGTTGGCAGTAGAATCTGCCCTATCATCTCCCTTGAAGCGCCCCCAGCCCTCATCCTCAGAATCCATGTCAGGTTTAGAACCTCATACTTCCTGAGATATGCCTCGAAGAATTTCCGCATCCCACCCGAAGCCAGCTCTANGAGTGGTGTGAGCTTGCTGATGAACGCCTCGGCCAGCCTCCGCTCAANCTCGCTAAGGGTCTTGGCGCCGGAGAGNTATCGGCCATAATCNGTCTCGNCTAGGGCCCTAACCAGATCCTCGAGGCTGCTTAGAGATGNTAGCTCCAGTATTCGGTCTGGCTTTATTAGCCGGGTCTCATAGCCATGAACCCTGCATATGAGGTATGTTAGGCTCGTTCCGACCCCCTCCTCCTTTCCAAGGCCCTCTTCACGAGCTTCACCCTGATGAAGTCCTCGAGAGCGCTTTGCTCGACAACCTCTCCTATCTTTCTTATCGTGGCCTCATAGCTTGGAATGATGACCTTCTCGAGGGCGTTAACCCTGATGCTCGTCTTTCTCAAATCCTCGGCGACGAGCTCCACGAAAGCTTCGACCTCCGCGACTCTTAGGAGGTCCTCAAGAAGCCCCCTCACCTTCTCGGCAAGGCCCTCGACGTGGAGCGGGTATCTGCCCTTCACTTCCGGCATCTTCACGATCTTTATAATGGGGACGTTGACGCCCATCACATTTCTCGGCAGCACCTCGATCTCAATCCTCTCATCCATGAGCATGGAGGCCGATATGATCTCCTGGGAGCCATAGACCGCCTGGAGCATCGCCAAGTCCCTGAGAACCTCCTCAGCCTTCTTCTCGAGGACCGCCCTCAGGTCTCTAAGCCTATCAATCGCCGATCTAAGCTCCCTTATCTCCTGATCCCTCTTCATCTCAAGAAGATCATGCGCTCTCTGGACAAATGATAGCCTCCTCTTGAGATCTAGGAGGAATCCACGAGTATATCGTATACTCAGGGACATGGCCTTACGCCGACCGATACTTAGGATGATACTTTCTAATGTTCTCCTCGCTTATCCTCACCAACTCATCCTCCGGCAGCATTGCGAGAAGTTCCCACGCTATCTCAAGCGTCCTCTCTATCGGCCTATTCTCATAGATGCCCTGGTTGATGAAGCGCCTCTCAAACTCCTCCGCGAACCTCAGATATCTTCTCTCCCTATCGCTTAGGCTCAGCTCTCCGATTATTCTCGCGAGGTCCCTAGCCCTTACCCCCTCGGCATAAGCCATGTAGAGCTGGTTCGCGACCTCCATGTGATCCTCCCTAGTTCTTCCGGGACCGACGCCATCCTTCATCAGCCTCGAGAGCGATGGGAGCGGGTTCACGGGCGGATAGATCCCCTTGCCATGAAGCTCCCTGCTGAGTATCAGCTGCCCCTCCGTGATATAGCCTGTCAAGTCGGGTATCGGGTGGGTTATGTCCCCACCCGGCATCGTGAGAATAGGCATCATGGTTATCGAGCCCTTCTTACCCTTAATCTTCCCAGCTCTCTCATAGATCGAGGCAAGATCGCTGTACATGTATCCCGGATACCCTTTCCTAGCAGGAACCTCCTCCCGGGCTATTGAGATCGATCGCAGGGCCTCGCAGTAGCCAGTCATGTCGGTCAGGATTGCGAGCACGTGCATGTCGAGGTCGAATGCGAGGTACTCGGCTATGGTTAGGGCGATCCTAGGCGCGATTATCCTCTCGATAATCGGATCATCGGCCAAGTTGAGTATCATGACAGCCCTATCAAGCGCGCCGGTCCTCTCAAACTCTCTCCTGAAGTACTCGTACTCCTCATGCTTTATCCCCATGGCGCAGAATACTACCGCGAACTCTTCCTCCGAGCCCAGCACGGTTGACTGCCTCGCGATCTGGGCCGCCATCACGTTATGCGGCAGGCCAGCCTCGGAGAATATCGGGAGCTTCTGGCCCCTGACAAGCGCATTCATCCCATCGATAACCGAGATCCCTGTTTGCATGAACTCGCTGGGGGGCTCCCTCGCAGCCGGATTTATCACCGAAACGAAGATCTCCCTCCTCTCATATCCTATCGGCTCCGGCAGCCCATCGAGTGGGCGGAAGCTCCCGCTAAATATGCGGCCCACGAGATCCTCGGAGAGGGGTATTCTCATGACATCTCCCGTGAATCTCACGGCGGTGTCTAGGCTCAGGCCCTCAGTCTGGCCGAAAACCTGCACAACAGCCCTATCCTCATAGACATCTAAAACCGTGCCGATTATCTCTGTTCCATCCGCAAGCTTAACCTCGACGAGCTCATTATAGCGCACGCCCTTAACGCCCTCGACGACGAGAAGCGGGCCTCTCACCTCCCTAACAGTTCGGTAGATCGGGCCGGCCTTCTCTCTTGCGAGGCTCATGTCCCGCGCATCACCCCTGCAGCCTCATACTCCATTCTAAGTCTCTCTAAGTCCTCTCTAACCCGCTCATAGGCCGCATCCATCTCCTCAAGCCCCTCCTTCTCCTTGAGCCTAAGAAGCTCCATGACGCTCCTGAGGCTCCGAATTCTATCCACGGGGACACCGAGCTTGACGAGCTCCGAGGCGAGATCATGGAAGCCTATCATGACCTTCAGAAGCTTAACCTGCCTCTCCGGTGGGCAATATGTGTCAACCTTATGATAAGCGTTCTGGACTAGGAAGCCCTCTCTAATTATCTCGGCTGTGAGGAGGATGAGCCTCTGATCATTTGGCAGAGCCTTCTCACCTATCACCCTAGCTATCTCCTCGAGCCTGGATGCCTCCTCGAGTATCGCGAGAGCCCTCTCCCTGTATGTCTTCCACTGTGGGTCGAGCTTCACCCAGAATTCCTCGAGGACCTCCACGTATCTTGTGAAGCTTCTAAGCCAGTTTATCGCGGGGAAGTGGCGCCTGTATGCTAGCTCGGTGTCGAGGGCCCAGAGCGCCCCGACGAACCTCATCGTCGTGGAGGTTACTGGCTCGCTGAAGTCCCCGCCTGGAGGTGAGACCGCGCCCATTATAGTGACCGAGCCGATCCGTTTATCCCTTCCAAGGGTCACGACCCTTCCAGCCCTCTCATAGAGCTCGGCGATGCGCTCGCCCAAGTAGGCTGGATAGCCCTCCTCAGCCGGGATCTCCTCAAGCCTACCGGATATGTCTCGAAGAGCCTCAGCCCACCTCGAAGTCGAGTCTATTATCACGGCAACATCATATCCCTGATCCCTGAAGTACTCGGCTATGGTTACGCCCATGTATACGCTGGCCTCCCTAGCCGCGACCGGGAGATTACTAACGTTCGCGATGAAGATTGCTCGTTCTATCAGCTTCTTGCCCGTCCTCGGGTCCTCAAGCTCCGGGAAATGCGTCAGTATATCCGCCATCTCATTACCTCTTTCACCGCATCCAACATAGATCACAATATCCGCATCAGACCACTTCGCTATCTGCTGAAGCGTTATCGTCTTGCCGCTGCCGAATCCGCCGGGGATCGCCGCCGTTCCACCCTTCGCAACCGGGAAGAATGTGTCGATCACCCTCTGCCCAGTTATCAGCGGCCTATCGATCGGTACCCTCTCGCGATAAGGCCTCGGAACCCTGACAGGCCAATACTGAATAAGCTTAAGCGGCACCCTCCCGCCATCCGGCGTCACGAGCACGGCGACAGTATCATCCACCGTGAATGAGCCCTCCTCGATGTTCTCGATAACGCCTCGGAGCCCTACTGGAACAAGAATCCTGTGCTCGACGACGGAGGATTCCTGGACCACGCCGATAACATCGCCCTCTTCAACTTCATCTCCGGGCTTTGCCCTCGGCTCAAACCTCCATCTTCTATCCCTCCTTAAGGGAGCCAGCCTTACGCCTCTCCGTATGAATGGGCCTGTGAGCTTCCAGAGCTCAATCTCCGACCTCTCAAGCCCGTCAAAGATCTCGCCGATCAGCCCCGGCCCCAGCTCCGCCATCAAGGGAGCACCGGTTCCTATCACGGGCTCGCCAGGCCTCAGCCCGCTCGTATCCTCATAGCATTGGAGCGCCACCAAATCTCCCGAGATCCTGACAACCTCGCCTATCAGCTTGAGCTCGCCAATGTATACGGCGTCACCTGTCCTTGCGCCCCTGAGACCCTCGGCCACGACAAGCGAGCCATTAATCCTCTTTATCACGCCAACCTGCTGGCTCAAGCAGCCTCAGCCCCTTTAAACAGCAGATTGGCCACCCTCTCCCCGAGTATCGGCTTAAGAGCCTCAAGCCTGCTCTCTATCGAGCTATAATAGCTCTTTCGCCCATCAGCACTCAAGACGTTTACACCGCCGATTATCGGAGATTTCTCAAGCCTCACTCTCATCGGAGCATCCTTAACCATGCTAGCGACGAGGTTTAGATCCGACTCATTCGCGTAGATCACCACCTCATCGATGTCCGGGCCTGAGACGTATTCAAGGGCGCGCTCCAAGCTCCTGCGGAGGAAATTCACGTATGTTTCGGACTTGGACTCGGCCTCCTTCCTAAGCTTCTCAACAGCCTTCTCGAAAGCTCTCTTAACAACCTCGTTCTTCGCCATGATAACCATCCTCCTCCCATCGCTGATCGCCTTCCCGATGATCCTCCTTCTAAGCAGGAGCTTCTCAGGCTCGACCCTGCTCCTAGCCAATTCCTCCACCCTCCTCTTAGCCTCCTTGATGATCCTGCTAGCCTCGGCCTCAGCCTCCCTCAGGATTTGATCAGCCTTCTCCCTAGCCCTCCTCCAAATCTCCTCCTTTAATGCCTCAATCTGATCAGAGCTCATAGCTCAAAACCTCCTCAACTATCAAGCTTGCAGCCTTCTCAATCAGCTCATCCGGGATCGCCTTAATCTTCTCAGCCCTCGCCCTATACTCGCTCATAATCTTCTCAGCCTCCTTCTTGAGGCGCTCAGCATATTCCCATAGCTCCCTGCGAGCGGCCTCCTCTTCAGCGGCCTCCCTCATTATTCTCTCAGCCTCAGCCCTCGCCCTCTGAATAATCTCCTGAGCCCTCTTCCTGGCCTCCTCGACATATATCATCGCCTTCTTCTCCTCAAGCAGAAGTGATGCGATGCTCATATCGTCACCCCTCCTCTAGACATGAACCTCAACCCCCATGGCCAGACTTATTCTCCTCCTGAGATCCTCTGCCCTCCTTCCTAGACCGGGCTCGGGGACGAATACCACCACAGGCTCAATCTGTTCCTCCAAGTGAAGCTCCGATCTCACCTCATTAACATAATTTAAGAATCTCTCAGGGATTATCAGCACGGAATACTCCCCGGACCTGAAAACCCTCTCCAGAATCCTTTGAATCTCATCACCCGAGTTTGCCTCAAGCGCCTCAGCGCCAACGAGCCTCCAGAGAGCCGTAAAGCCCCTATCGCCTATCGCCACTATCCTCATTATAGGCTATTCCTCCGAGCCTGTAAGAAGAAAGGCCTCCTAAAATGCCTTCTTATACCACGCGATAAAGCGTTTTAATGGCAGCAACAAAGACTATGTCTACTGGCCGGCGGGCAGTAAAAGCCGGAGAGCCGGTGGTGGAAAATAGGCCCCGCCACGGGCCCTCCCGTGGTGGTTTCCTAAAATGCCCGCCGGGCCGGCTACTATAGCTCGTCGGCCAGCTCCACTCCCCATTTTTATCCTATATAAAAGGAACTCCTTAAGAAATTTAAGATCAAACTGTTTTCACCTTTCTTCTAGAGTGGAAGAAGAATATTTGTCCTGAACTTTATATTTAAAACTTCCTTAATAAAGCCTCCACCTATTTTCAGTGTACAGGCGCCTAAATCGAGGCACTACTTGCTCTTCTTCTTTTTCTTCTCCTCAGACCTCTCCTCGGAGGATGCGGGGTTATGCGGTAGATATGGGTTAACCTGCCGGCCTCCCATCAACACCTCACCCAAGAATACCTGATATCAGCTTCAGCCTTTTAACCTTACTCGCCGCTACTCTAGGATCTGCTTAACCCTCTCGATCCTGTCTCGCAGCCCGCGATTCCATAGGATTAGGAAGAAGTCCCCCCAAACCTCGACAACCTCCATCATCCTCATCCTCAAGAGGCTATCAATCTTCCTCTTCGGGCACTCAGATCCTATCCATGTCAAGGCGGCTTTCCTGAATATATGCCTATTACGCATCAGGTATCGCATGGTCTTGTCCACGAGCTCTTCCGGCGGGTCGGCTATTAGGAGATCGCATCTAACCCCACGGCTTAGAAACTTGAATGCATCCTCCCTTACTATCTGCACCTCTCTCACGTTTCTCAGGTTTCTGGATGCTGCTTCGGGATACAGGTCCACGTATATTATCTTCTTCACACCATTCATCGCCGCAAGCTTCGAGATAGCGCCGCTTCCTCCGAAGAGGTCTATGAGGCTTCTAGGCTTTAGGACGCGTATCAGCGTGTCCGCAACCTCAACAAGGCCCGGCGATGACCCATAGACATACTCGCCATCAAAAAGCATTAGCCACCTTATGCCGAGCTTCTCCGCCACTAGGATGAGAGGCGACATATGGGATACCTTCGCCGTCCTCGTCAGCCAGTCAACCTTCACCGGCTTGACCTTCCCCAACTCCGCATCCCATCCCATATTATGATGAGAGATGAGAAGAATATGGATGGCTCAGTCCAATGCCTTCACTTCATCAGCTCCGCGCAACTCTGACTCTTCATCGCCAACATNAACATGTTTCAGCCCTTTTATTACCTTATCCAAGGCTCCTTCTTGACCCCGACCGGGATTATGTAGAGCGGCTCCCCGATTCGCCCTACTATCCGTTTAACCTCATCATCATAGAATGCTCCTATCACGACGCATGCTAGGCCGAGGCTCACGCACTGGAGGTAGATGTTCTGGCCAACATGCCCAACCTCCATGTAGACATATCTGTATCCGCGCTCACCATATCTTCTTGTCGTCCGCTCATAGANCGCGTTTATCACGAGGTTCACGGCCGCCTCTAGAACCCATTCCTGGCCGAGAGCAGCCCTCATGAGATCCCTACTATANTCGCCCGGCTTTACGAGCTCTATCTCATGCGAGGCTGGNANATAATGATAGATCCCGGGGTCGAGATCCTCCACCCCTCCACCCTTGACCACGACATAGANTTCGAGGGGGTATGTTGCGCCAGCTGATGGAGCTGCTCTAAAGCCCCAGCGCCTCTCAGTTATCCCCTGAGCCGCCCAGAGTATCTGGGAGAGCTGCTTCAAGGTTAACGGTTTGTCGGCATATTCCCTGATGCTCCTCCTAACGAGTATCGCCTCCTCTATTGAGACTGGGCTCTTGTAGGATGGCTCTGGAAGCTTTAGCCTTACACGGGCCACCTCGGTCTCCTTGACTTCTCCACTCTCCCTGGTGAAAAAGTTTAACCTGCTGAGGGCGATGAAACCCGCTATCGCGGCGGCCGCAAGGGATGCTAACCCCAGCAAGAAAGCCCTCCTCCTCACCGGATAATACATGCCGGCTGGGGCTCTATAAGCGTTGTAGCCAAGCTCATCGGGGCTGGTGGATAGTAATTGTTTAAATTGTTTAAGCCTTGTTCTCAAGATAGCTCTTGGGATGAGCATGATAGAAGAGGGTGATGAGGTTCTTTTCGTGACCCAGAAGGGGAAGAGGTATCTTCTGAAGGTGGTGAGGGGTAGGAGGTTCCATAGCAGCGAGGGCTATATTGACTTGGAGAATGTTATCGGCCTGCGCTATGGGTCGAGGATTAAGACTAACACGGGGTCTGTTTGGGTCGCCCTAAAGCCCACGATTCTTGATCATGTGCTGAGCTTCCCGAGGGTGACTCAGATAGTCTATCCAAAGGACCTGGGCTACATAATCCTGATGAGCGGCGTGAGGTGTGGAAGCAGGGTTGTTGAGGGCGGGACCGGGGCCGGGGTCCTGACAACGATGCTAGCCTACTATGTTGCGCCGAACGGGCGGGTCTATAGTTATGATATCGAGCAGGAGCACTTGGAGCTTGTTGCGAAGCATCTTGAAAGGCTTGGACTCAGGGAGTATGTCGAGCTGAAGCATGGAGACTTAACAAAGTCGATAGATGAAGAAAATGTTGACGCTGTCATCTTGGATATACCCGCTCCATGGCTCGCAGTCTCGAATGCGAAGAAGGCGCTTAGGGATGGTGGAGTGCTGATCTCTATAAGCCCGACGATGGAGCAGATAATCGAAACTGTTGAGAGGCTGAGGGAGGAAGGCTTTGCCGACATTTCATGCGTCGAGATACTATTGAGGAGGATGAGGGTGCGGAGGGGGATGACCCGGCCGGAGCATCAGATGCATGCTCACACAGCATACATAGTCGCGGCTAGAAAGGCTTACAGGGAAGATGAAAGCTAAACCTTAAAGCCTGCTAGCCGTAGAGCTGGGGCGATGAAGAGGGCGCTCGCGACCCAGCTTATCCCCATAATCCTCCTAGTGCTCGCCGTCTGCACGCCAATAATCTACACTTCAGTCTCGAGCATCTCCACGTGGGCGATAGCGCTGACCCTAGCATGGATACTTCTCCTAGCGGTCTATGT
>Ga0065719_106647_pt1 | contig 25992 bp, 33 predicted proteins | sample GBSCel85sediment_FD_59106 | JGI IMG/M metagenome (GOLD analysis project Ga0065719, IMG submission 59106) | Hot spring sediment microbial communities from Great Boiling Spring, Nevada - Cellulolytic enrichment CS 85C v3 (version 3) | ecosystem: Environmental > Aquatic > Thermal springs > Hot... | reverse complement strand
GACGAAAGCACCTATCGGAAGTATTAAAAAGTAAAGCAAACCATATTTTCTTGTTCTGACTCCTTCACTAGCAGCTATTAATGCATGCATCGATTCATGCGAGAAAACAATGATAAAAATCGCTATTATCCATATCCAAAAAGGCACAGAGATTACAGGACCGGGATACCTGAAATTTGAAACAGACGGTAGTACTAATGCTACTGTAGGTTTGAAAAATATTAAAGAATTTAGAAGATAATAAACTCCAATTATCGTTAATATTGGAGCCGAAATCAGCGACATCAAGCTCAAGACTTTAAAAACTTTTGGATGAGTGTTAACTAACTCATTTATTTTTTGTCTGTACTTCTCAGAGTATTCAAAGATTATAACTTTCTTAACTTTAACCTCTTTTCTTTTTAGGTAAAGCCTCGCTCCCAAGAGAACCAAAAACACAGCTACTGAAAGTATCTCCATTAAGTTAATCGGCATGCTCATCAAGCTCCTTAGGCTTTTTTACATATATATCCAAGCAAACTTTCCACTTCCTTGGCGCGTACGGCAGAACTTTCTTTTTACCAATTATTTCATATTTCACTCCTAACATCCTAAGCTTTTCTTCTACAATTTTTTCTGCATTCTCGAATATATGCGGCTCAACACCCCAGTTGTAAAAATGGATGTACCCTTTCCTCTTTAAACAGTTAACAGCTATATTTAGAAAGTCCTCAGCACCCTTAGGTAATGGCATTACAACTCTATCACACTTTCCATAAAACTCTTTACATTTCTCTCTAACATCACCCTCTACAACTTTCACCTTATCTTGAACTTTATTTAAAATAACGTTTTCTCTAGCATACTTCACAGCTACCGGATTTAACTCTATTGCAATCACTTCCTTAACTTTTGGTTGTTTTTTTGCTATTTGAATGGCATAAGGAGCAATTCCAGCAAACATTACCATAACTACTTCATTCTCTTTAACCATAGAAGCTATTCTTTGTCTTTCCGTCAATTCTCTAGGTGAGAAATACACTTTCGTTGGGTCTAGTTTGAACAAGCAACCGTATTCCTTATGAATTGTCTCAAATTTTTTTTCTCCTGCTAGAAATCTGTACTTTCTTATTCTGTACACTCCCTTTCTCTCACTCGCCTTTTCTAAAACCGTTTTTATGTGCTTGTTTAAACTCATTATAACTTCTGCCAATAATTTTCTCTTTCTTTTCAGTTTTTCTGGAACTTCAATAATTGCTATATGCCCAATTATGTCGAAGCTACTCGGTCTTTCCTCTCTCAACTTTTCCAACTCGCTGAATATTTCAACTTCTTTTTCCAGTTTACTCATTTTAATATACTTTTCCTTTAACATTTATGCTAGTATTAGCTGGCTTGGGAATATCAGATGAGAAAGGAATAACTTTGGAAGAGTTAGAGGAGGCTAGAAACTCAGACCTCGTTTTTTTAGAGTTATATACAAGCATCTGGCACGGAAGTATAAAAAATTTAGAGAGAATTATAGGAAAGGAAATACAAATTTTAAAAAGGAAGGATTTAGAAGAGGAAGTTCATAAAATTTTGAAGCTCGCCTCACATAAAAAAATAGTAATATTCGTTCCAGGAGATCCGCTCGTTGCTACTACTCATTCCTCCATAATTCTAGAATGTATGAAAAGCGGAATAAAATTTAAAGTTATACATAATTCCTCTATCGTTTCCGCAATTTGCGAAACGGGACTACATATATACAAATTTGGACAAACTGTTACCATACCTTTAAGGGAGAGGATAATTGAAGCCAACTCTATAATTAATGCTATAATCGAAAATAAAAGAAGAGGTTTACATACTTTGTGCTTGCTGGATGTTGATGTAGAAAATAACAGATATGTAGAGGTGAAGGAGGCTGTAAGATTTTTACTGGAAAACAGAGTAATAGATGAAGACGAAAAGTTAGTTGTTGGATGCTGTTTAGGGAGTGTTCAGAAAAGGATTCTTTGGAAAAAAGCAAGCGAGGTGTTGCTACTTAATCTACCATTGCCCGCCATTATAGTAATTCCTGGCAACTTGCATTTCTCCGAAAGGGAGATGCTAGAGAAGTTATAGTTATCTCTTCTTTTCTTCTCTGCTAGTTAACCAGACAATAGCTCCGACGATTCCAATAAACACAAGTAGAAAAATTATGGAATAAATTAATTCTTGTTCTATATTTTCGAATGAAATACCAAAGATACTTGTAATACCTGTCGAGATTAACGTGCCTATTCCAATCAATAATCCCAACAAGACAACTCCTACAATAAATCTTCCGCCAGCTTTCTCTTTTAAAGATGCTGAAAATCCTTCGGGAAGGAACATACTTGCGACGATCAACCCGATTACAACACTTATCGTTGCTACAGTTCCTTTAAAAAAGAAAATAGAAAAGAATTTTTGGTACTCTTCGATTGTAGTTCCGGTAAGTATAGGATATGCCCATACCATGAATGCCGCAACTAGCGAAATAACAGCATTCACAACAATGTTTTTTTCCGGTTCTCCAAATAGTTTAGAACGTCTTAGCAATCCATAAAAGATGGCAGCTGTTAAAATGAATGGTAAGAATGCAAAAAATCCCATTTTCTCTAAATTTATAAGGACAATCTCTAGCGGAGTTGTCATCACTAACCACCTCTACTCACACTACTACTTATCAAGAGTACAACGATAGCTATTATTAAGCCTGCAAAAAGAAGCGTAATTTCAGTTGGTGGTGGTGGCCCACCTTGTTGTTGAGATGAGATGAGAGAATTATAAATAATACCCACAAGCCCGCTAGTAATAAAAAGTACTAGCGATAACGCAATCAATCCGAATAGTGTACTTCTACTTTTGAAGAACTCCCCCACTATCTTTGGGATGTCTGGATAAAAAAAGCTTGCCATCAGGAACCCTATGAAGAAAATTAGGAGAAGGACAAAAGCTTGGGAAAAGAATGCGCTAAACTGGGGAGTAAGGTTCATTCCGCTGATTATTGGATATGCAAGGACAAAGAACGCAATAGAAAAGGCAATCAAACCGTTAATAATCGGATTTTCTCCGAATATTTTTCTTTGTTTTAGTAAGGCGTAGACCAAGGTTAGTGCAAGGATAAAGGTTAGAAAATTAAAAAATCCAAGACTCACAAGCTTCGAAACGACCAAACTAAAAACATCTTCCATAATTAAGAGTTTGTATTAAAGTTTAAATTTTATTTTTGTGCCAACCTGGCTAAGGAACGAATAGATTCAATTAGTGCTGGCAATATTTCTTTGAAAATTTCCTCCAGTGCACTTATTCGTTGTGATAGCTGATCAATCTTTTGGTTGCTATCTTCCAACTTCTTTAGAATTTTTGAGTAGGATTCTTCTTTTGAAGTAAACGTTTCTTTCATACTTTGGCTAATTTCTTCAATCCTTTTTTCAAGCGTCTGATATTTCAGGTTAATTTTTTCTAACTCTTTCGTTAACTCACTAACTCTTGAATGAATTAAATAATCGATGTAATTAAAGTAATCTTCCCATGAGTATTCTGTCTGTGTTTGAGGTTGTTGCACCTGCGAGGGTTGGTCTAATTGTAATTTTTTCGTTACTTCCTCAAACTTTGGAGTTTTTGTCGTCTCCACTTCCTTATTTTTCACTTCTATGCTAGTTGTCTGGAGTTTTTCCTTTAAAACTTGTGTTAACGCTAAATCAATTTCTTGAGGACTATAACCTTCTCTTCTTAGAATATCAATTATTTCAGGCTCAGAAAATCCATGCGAAGACAATTCTCTTACCCTCTCCACAGGAGGGGTTCTTTGTTGCTTTTTAAAGAGATGCAGCGGCATACTCTCAATTATATTTTGTTTTCTTGTCTTAAAATATCTTTTTTCAATTCCTCTAGTTTTGCTTCCAATTCCTCTTTTGTAATGAAGCTGGATTTTAATGGATTAAAAACATCTAAGAATAACTTTATTTTTTGGAATTCGTTCTTGTTGACGAATTGTTCGCTACTCCTACTAATCATTTCTATTTTTTCGGTTATCGATGATAACTCTCCTTTTAGCTCAACGATTTTTCTATCGTAAATGTCTCTTAACACCTTTATATCACTCTCCAATTCTCGGGTTAAGTTTTCTATAGATGTTAACCTTTCCTCCATTTTCATGATCTTCATTTCAACCATTCTGAGCCTTCTGTTTAGTTCGTTTATCTCTGGTGAGAAAGATGGAGTTTGAGTCTTTTCTGCCATAGACTATTTTATTGACGATAAATAAATATATGGAAATTGAGGTGAAAGGAAACGAGCTAGTGGTGAATGCAAAGGATTGGTGTTCCTTCACTACTATAGAAGATTCGAAAGAATTAATGGAGCTTGTGATCAGAAACATAACTGAAAAACCTGAAATAGAAAGAGTGTTAATTTCTGAGAACAGAGAAATAGAGTATCCAGAAAGCCAAGTAAGGATGCTTAAAGAAATAGCTGATGTATACACTTTTTTTGTTAAAGAAAGAGGTGTTTTAAGCTTAGATTTTTATCCAGAGTTCAATCAGAAAACGAAGGAACTAATAGGGCTGCTTCTTTCAGACCCTATACTTTGCTATGTAAAGATATCCGTTTATATATTCAAAGATCGGGAATCTTCGTATACAAAAGAGTTTTTACTTCCATTTAAAGAGATGCTGGAAAAAACGTTGCTTATAAAGGAAGTTAAAGATAAACTATCCAGTTACATTCCTGGTAGCAGAGAACTTTACAGGCTAGTATTTACCCCTACAATTAGACCCGTTTTCATGTTAGAAAGATTCTTATTGTTTCCACCCAAAGGTTCAGAATTGATAGAGAAATATTATTTAAAAGATGGAACTGAAGCTACTATTTACAAAATTCCTGGAAAAGCGAGGTTATTGTATTTCATACTTGCTAAAGAATTTTTGCTTTCTGACGAGGAATACTCGGTACTCCTTGAAGCCAGAAGAATACTTACTGAAAGAAAAGCAGAGGAAACAGAGCTAAAAGATTTTGAGATGGTAAGGAGGTTTTTTTCTGAAAGAGGAAAAACTATAATAAAAGATTTAGTAATTGGAAGAAGACTTCCGATATCTCCAAAAAGAATAGAGGAGCTTGCAGAAATTTTGGTAAGACATACAGCCGGGTTTGGTATATTAGAAATTTTCCTAGCTGATGATAAAATTCAAGACATATACGTTAATGCTCCACCTGGAAAATTTCCAGTTTTTATTAATCATGTTGATTATGGAGAATGTGAAACTAACGTAATAATCACACAGGATGAAGCTGAAGCGTGGGCGACTCGGTTTAGATTATATTCTGGCAGACCGCTGGATGAAGCGAATCCCGTTTTGGATACAGAGATAACTCTGCCTGTAGGAAGGGCAAGGGTTGCAGCCGTTACAAGAACTCTCTCTTCAAGCGGTTTGAGCTTTGCATTTAGGAGGCATAGGGAGAGTCCTTGGACCTTTCCACTTTTCATGAGGGTTAAATATTTCAATCCTCTGTTTGCTGGTCTAATGAGCTTTATTGTAGATGGAGGAAGATCAGTTTTAATCGCTGGTGGAAGGGGTTCTGGGAAAACAAGTTTACTTTCCTCAATGATTTTAGAGCTGATGAGAAGGTATAGAATAATTGTGCTAGAAGATACACCAGAGCTGCCGATTGAAATATACAGAAAGTTAGGGTACAATATTCTACATTTAAAGTCCCGATCAGTAATTACACATGTTCAAACGGAAGTAGCACCAGAAGAAGCTCTAAGAACGGCTTTGAGGTTGGGTGATTCAGCCTTAATAGTTGGGGAAGTTAGAAGCAAAGAGTCGACAGTTTTATTTGAAGCCATGAGAATCGGAGCGCTAGCAAATTTAGTTGCTGGAACAATTCATGGAGAGTCGGCATACGGAGTTTATGATAGAGTCGTCCATGATTTGGGGTTAACACCAACCAGCTTTAAAGCTTTAGACATAATTGTTATCTCTAACGTCATCAAAAGTCCTGATGGTCTCAGAAGATACAGAAGAGTTACTGAGGTTATTGAAGTTAGAAAAAAATGGAAGGAAGACCCTATGCTTGAAGGAGCATTTGTCCCTTTAATGACATATTCAGCAAAGGAGGACACTTTAAAACCAACAGATGTTCTACTGAATGGTGAATCAGAAGTTTTAAATGAAATTGCTAAAAGAGTTAAAGAATGGCATGGGGTATGGGATAGAGTGTGGGATAACATTTTACTTAGAGCAAAAATTAAACAAACTATTTTGGAGTTTGCAGAGAAATTAAACAGACCAGAAATTTTAGAAGCAGACTGGGTGGTCGCTGCCAACGAAAATTTTCATTTAATATCCGATCAAGTTTTTCAGGAGACGGGTACTTACAATTCTAAGACGATATATGAAAAATGGTTGGAATGGTTTAAAAAGAGGTTGAAAGAATGAGCGAGTACAGAAAACTAACAACATTTGAAAAAGTTTGTAAGGTTTTTGGTCGGGTTAAATTTCCTGTGCCATCTTCTCTAGAAAAAAGACTTAGAGAAGAAATAGATTTTTGTCATTTTGAGGTAACTCCTCATGAAGTCTTTTCAAACTCGATCATCCTACCATCTACTTTTATGTTAGTGTCTTTTTTGATTTTAAAATTCTTTGGTGCAGCTTCGGTAGATATGATTTTTAGCTTTTTTATTATGTCGATCGTTCTATTCTATTTCCTACTCAACTATACAAAATTTCAGACGATTTACTACAGGTCTAAATTTTCATCAGAAATGGTACTTTCTATAATTTACATGGCAATCTCTTTGCAAACCAATAAAAATTTAGAGAAGGCAGTTAGTTTTGCAGCTAATAACTTGAGCGGTCTGCTTGGGACAGATTTTAAAAAGGCGTTATGGAACGTTCAATCTGGAAGGTCAATCTCAATTTCGGATGAGCTTTCTAAAATTGCTGAAAAATGGAGGAAAGAGAGTCAGGAATTTGTTGATGCTATCATTATTTTAAAAGACAGCATAGTATTAACTGAGGAGCAATTTCAAAAGAGTTTAAATACAGCTATTGAGATTGTCTTACAAAAAACGAAAACTAGAATGAAGGATTATGCAATGAGCTTGAAAACACCGTTAAATATTATAAATTCTTTCGGAGTTTTATTGCCATTGCTCGCTATGATTTTCTTGCCATTAGCTGCTATTTTCCTACCAGAAATAATAAAAGTTAGTTTCATTTCAGTTTTGTACGTTGTAGTACTTCCAGCAATAGTTTATTTCTTATTTAGACAGTATTTTTATTCTAGACCTTACTCTTACCATCAGATTGAATATTCTGGTGAAAAATATAAGAAAAGAAAATTGATCGTAGGATTAGGTTCTCTTATTTTGGTTATGATTACGGCAGTTCCGCTTACAAATTTCGTTTTAAGTTCAACTTTTTCTGATGCGGCGTTCTTTGCTTCTATGGGAATAACAATTTCATTAGGATTGATCCTGTTTTCGTCTGCTTATATCTACACCTCTGGGTTAGAAACGATAAACAGGAAAATTATAAAATATGAGGAGGAATTGCCAACAGCTGCTTATCAATTAGCTTCTGTTTGTAGAAGCGGTAAGCCGATGGAGATATTAATTCAGGAAGCAGCAGGTTACTTAAAAGATTTGGAGATAAAAGAAATTTTTGCTATAGCTTCAGAGAAAATTAAAACTGGATTAACGTTAGATAGAGCTTTTTTTGACGAGCAGGTTGGAGCGCTCAAGGAAATTGGCTCTAAAATTATTAGAGTTGTGATAAGAAATATAGTAGACCTAGCTAATAAAGGCAGTATCGCAGTTTCTAGAGCGCTGGACGCAATAGCTAGATTCTTGGATAACGCAAAAGATGTTAATAAATTTACGGATGAAGTTTTGGATGAAGTAACGTCAGAGATGAAAATAACGGTTTACGTTTTTGCTCCCCTTTCTGCGGGAATTGTAGTTGGTTTACTTTCCATGCTTACTCTTATGTTTTATTCTTTTGCTCCGTCTTTTCAAGAGCTCGAACAAGCTCTTAAAGGGAGAGAATATAGAAGCGCTTTTGAATCAATAGGCTGGCTTTTAAACCTTACCAAGACAGTTGATCTACCACATTTCCAAATAGTTGTTGGTTTATACATGTTGGAAATAGTTATAATGATATCATACTTTTTGGGAGAGTTGAAATATGGGGAGGATGAAGTAAATAAAATAAAAGAGATAGGTAAAACTGTTTTGATAGCGATTGTGATTTATTCTTTATTTTCGATAGGTTTATACTATGTTATGAAGACAATAATCACATTATACCCGGTGAAAGTATGAGAGGCGATATTACTCCAAGAATGATGCTTTTGATAATACTCTTAATTCTGTTTTTATTAGCTGTTGCTATTTATTATCTTATTGCAAGCGAAATGGTTAAGAAAATATTAATTGGTGGTTAAATGCCAGAAATAGCAATTTCTGTCGTGGTTTTCGGGATAATTCTAGTAGTAGCTTTGGCTTTACTCGCAATAATTTATTTGAGGTTAATTCCGTTTGGTAGCGACTACTTGAATAATTTGATTAAGAATGTGGTAAATACTTTGATATGTATGGTCAGTCCACTCTGTTAATTTAACTTTTATCATTCCCTGCATTTTAGTTCTAGGTTCCACAAAAATATTTTTAATATTACTGCTACTTTATTTTTAGTGATCTGATAGTTTAAAAAACAAAAAAAATGATACGTTGTGCGAGATTTTTCGTTACGTCGTTGAATGTAAGAAGTTCATTTCTATCATGGCTTTATTTTTATAAGTTTAAGAAGAAAAATGAGAGGAATTTCAATCACTATTATCGGATTGATAATTGGAGTAATTATTTTAGTTATTCTTGTGCCACTTCTTTTTAAGGCAGCATCAAACGTATGGAGTCAGTTTACAGAGACACTGGAAATAGTGAAATATTCACAAATAGAAAGGGCATTAATTTGTTACTATTATTTATGCACCTACGGTTGTAAGAACAGGATATTTACCAATTTTTGCGGTCCGGATAAGATTGGAAATGAAGCCTACGAAGAAGTCTGCAACCTTCCAAATGCTTTGGGAGTAGACGGAGAGCAATGTCGCTCTGCTTACTTCCAGTTTCCCATTAAGGTTAGATTAAGTGATGAAAACGAACTTTCAATGGAGAAGCTAAAAAAGAGAATAGAGAAAAACTTCGTTGTTATATGGGAGGAGGGAACAACTAGTGTAAATCCACTTGTTAGTTCTGATTTTACTTATATAAAGATTAGTCCTGCTCATTTGAAGGATAAGGAATATTGGAGTTATAGTCAATCTCTTCCTCCCCTCGTAATAAAAAATGCTATAAAATTTGCAAACGTTAAACCAAACAATTACAATGTAATAGGGAATATAAGTGAAGATGGTTTTATTCAGCTCTATGTTGACCAACTTTTCACATACATTTCCTTCCGTTCCAAGGGTGAATCGTATCCGATAGTGATAAACTTGCCCAGAATTTTAAGGATAAGTGTAGAAGACGGGAAGAGAGATAGGCTAGTAGATTATAATTACATACTCAAGTTGGAGCGCATTCCATTCCAAATTTCTGAATACCCCAAGTTTGAAATATCTTTGTGGAATGCTTCAACCATCACTTCTCCCCATGTGATTTCTCATACTTGCGAAAGCGTGGATTGTAGCGGAGAAAACATCCTCCTTAATTTAGATGGAGGCAATATTAGATTAGAGATAGAGAGGGTAGAGACAGAGTTTATGTGGTGTGTGGATGGAATATGTGAGTATGTCGTATCTCAAATGAGTTTTAGAATAGTTTACGTCTAACAAAGTTATCAATCAATAGAGAAAAGTTATATATGAAGTCTGTGGCTTGGTCCCTAATATTTTTACTAATCTTAATTAGTCTAACTATAACAGCAACAATTTTGGTTTTCTTTGGATGGTGGAATCCTTTTAAAGAAAGCACTTCAAAATGGGCTTGTGAGTTAAAGATTCAGAGATATTGTTTGATGTTGGTTTGTGATAGACAACCTGACGTTGATTTAACGGGTTGCACGGAAGAGGGCGTGATTCCAGATAAAAAATGGTGTGAGGAGCATGGTTTTTCATGTAAAACTGGTTGAAAGATTTAAGTCTCAGTTAAAAGTAAAGTGGTTTTTGGCAATATTTATAATCCTAATAATAACTACACTCATTTTAAGTAGGTTAGTTTTTGTAGCATTAAGTGCACTCTATCAAAAAGTTGCTGAACAATCCTCAGAGAATGTGGCGATTCAACTTTCTAGTTTAATGTCTGCAATCGGTGCAGTCGTTGAAAGAATAGACGTAGAATACGTCCCTTCAAAAGATGTGTTATATGATGTCAAGGTAGATGAAGATAGTAGAAGTGTAGAGGCTGTTGCCAAGTTTGAGCCGGTTTACATTCAGAAATTACCTTCCAAATCCGAATTCTGTACGAGTTTTAAGGGTGTAGAGTTTAAGGATGTCAACAGATTTATTATTCAGAAAAAACGAGAAAATGGAAATGTTCATTATTTACTGATCGGAGGTAAAGTGGAGGATGAAGGGTGATATAACAATAGGTGTTATAATTTCTGGTCTTTTTGCTATAGGTGTTGCAGCCTTTTCACTCTACCTTCTATTTAAAATTTTTCAACAGGTGCATACAATAAACATACAAGCTGCTACAGAAAGGGATGGTATTTACCTAGCGAATGCTCTCATTTCTCATGAAAAAATAATCTACGAGAAGAATGGAATTAAGTATCGAGGGATATTAAACGCTACTAAGTTGGATGAAATTTTTCCTATAAAATCTGAGAAAGGATTTAACGACGCAGAAAAATTAAAGCTCATATTCAATCCAAGCAACTGGATATCTAAAGACAAAGTAGATTTGGCCTATCAAAACTCGTATGCCTTAATACTTATAGTCGATTTGGATGATTGCAATGAAAATCGGTGTATAGCTTGGGGTGGTATGAGTGTTAATTTAAATTATTGGGAGCTTTTTGTAGAAGAACATCCTTTCGTCAAATTCGGCAAATGTTTATTTGAGTCTTTTGATGTAAGTTTGGGGCATGCACAAAAAATGCTTGCAGGATGTACAGCGGGTGCCGCAGCCGGAGCTATTATAGGATCTATTATTCCTGGAGTTGGAACGGCCATAACTGCTGCCATCGGTTGCGGAGTAGGGCTAATAGCAACTCTTTGGACTCCAGGCGAAGTTTCTAACTGTATGATGAGAAGCGTACCAGAAGTTATAAAACACTTTTTTGAAACTAGAAGTCTAGTTTCGAATAGAGGCCTACCAGTTAATATAATCTACGATGATGGTAGAGTTCATAAAGGAAGGGTAATAGTTAGTCTTTTGAGGTTGGTTTGATGAAAGGACAGGTTCCATTCTTCGATATAGGTGTAATAGTAGTGGCATTAATCATTTTTGTAATCATTTCCATTTTTTTACTTGAAAATCTTCATCTCTATGATACAATAATACTAATCAATATAATCTACGATACTAATGAAGCATACAGACTCCTCGTTTCTTTACTTTCATTAAATTACAGCTCTTACAGTGTTTATGAAATGATCCCAACATATGAATATTATCTTGAGGAATGTCCAATCGGAACAAAATGTATAGATATTAGTTTATGTAGACAATCCAACGGCAAATGTATCGACTTTTGCTCTTTTGGTTGCTGTTGTCAATGGTCAAACTCAATACAAACTCCCGATTTTTGTCTCTTTTTGAACACATCGCTATATCGTTATTTTGAGACAATCCCAAAATGTTATAAGTTAACTTTCAGCTCTAAGGTTATAGTAGAGTTCAAAAATGAGGGCTATTCTGGTGAATGCTCAAATACAAGATTCAACGCAGTCCTTCCGATTTTTCTTCCATATAACAAAGGAAGGCTAGTTGAGTATTTGTACTTGAATTACGAAAGGTGAGAAAAATGAAGGGAATACTTATCGGAACATTCCTCCTCGTTGCAATACTAACCTTAGTTATCTCTGGAGTCTTTTTCGTGGTTTTATCCAATCAATCTATCAACACCAAAATTTCATTAAAAAGCTCAGAGATTTTAAAGAGTGTAGAAGTGGTTGAGGCTGTAAAGATAGGTTTAGATATAGCTTATAATTACTCTTTTTTCCAAGCTGCATATGAAATAGGGAAGATGGGTGGTTACGAAAACGAAGAAAGCAAGAAAGAATGGAGAGTCTACGAAGCTACATATTTTCCATCATTTTATATCGAAAACGTTAAAAAGAAAACAGAAAATTATATATACGAGTACTTACAATCCTTAGAAGAGATGGTAGATGAATTTAAGTTTTCTCAACCTTCGGCTAGATTGTTTTATCCTGATGAAGAAGGGAAAGCGAAAATGATCGTTTCGTTTTCAAACTTATTTACATATTCTAAAGACTTTTTCACGATTTATGAAAATTCTACTCGAGTGGTTTACATTCCATTAGAATATTTTAAACTTTACGATACAGGCTACAGATTATACATAGAAGAAGATGAGATAAGGAAGATAATTGAGGAAGCTGAGGAAAAAATGGATTTAGATTGTAGAATAGTTAGGTTCGATGAAATATGCGAGCAGAATAAGAAGGATAAAGAGGAGATACTAAATGAAAGATGCCCGAACGCGGATGAGAAATTCAAAGAAATGGTCCTATTGGAAGTCGAAACTCCGAAATCTAATGAAGTTAATATTCGTATATATGTTGATGAGGTAAAAACCCAACATAAAAGCTCGGAGAGTTATGAGGATTTGCGTGAAAGTCCAGATTGTGGATGTAAGAGATCTATATTCGTTTGTGAAGAGGAAGATGAGGAAGGAAATTGCACACGTTGGACATCCGTTTGTGTGGAGTACTATAAAAAGTATTACAATTTGGTGTATACATACGGGTATTTTGGTGCGCTGAAGGCAAAAGTCAATATCACTACAAAAAGTTACTATCCAGTCTATGATTCAAAGGAAGGTAATACCAAGTTGAGAAAACTTACTTTGAAGTTTGATGTGATCACTAGTAATGATTACAATTGGAAACCTCTATAGCTCTAGAGAAAGAGTTTTTGAATTAATCGAACATATATTACTGTTAATTATTCGATAGTAGCGGCTATTCATTCATAAGTCTTAAGAGTGCACTCTTGTTACGTCCATTTTTGAATTTAAGCTACACTCTTCATCGGTATAAACGTTTACCCATCTTCTCACGATACGATCTGCAAGCTTCACTAACTCCACCATGTGTTTGTTGAAAGAGACTATTCTCTCCAACTATTAAGGAAAGAAAACATCTTTTACTTTTACGATTGTTCTGATGCTTCTGTTTCTCCGGTCACTTCCTCTTTAGGAGAAATAATACCAATTTCTATTGACTCACATAAGTTTTCACATTGACTCACGCTACCTCCTATGCACGCTTTAAATAGTGAGGAAACTTTTAAATCTTCAGCGCAAGTTTGTGGAACATCTCTAAAAACAACTGGGTTTCCGGTTGTTCTAAAAGAGCTACATAATACTTGCATTTTCTGCTTGCATTCTTCTACACTCATCCTAGCAATAAAACGTCCGATGTTTCCAGAGAGAAGGAAAATTGCTACGACCACAATACCCACAGCTAAAATCGCGAAAATTATAGGATTAATATCGCCTTTCATTCCCTTATTTGTCTTTTAAATTTAAAAACCTTTTATCCATTCGCACAGTTGGTTGCAGGAGGCGAGATCTCCCTTTTCTACACAACTAGTAAAACCTTGAGGGTTATAGTAATTCAATGCTTTCACGCAGGTAGATGGTATATCTCTAAATACATCAGTGTTTCCAAAAGTTTCGTATTTTCTACATGCAGAAATCACCTTACTTTTACACAAGCTAGCTGAAGCTTCTGTACTGAAGGGATTAAAGCCGAGCATAAAGAGGATAGCTAAAATTGCAATACCAATTACTACCGCAATTACTATGTAAACTACAGGACTAACATCACCTTTCATACTTTTAGTTAAGTATCGTAAATAAAAATCATTAGGGTAATAGAGGAATGAATAAGGCATACTGTTTGTCTTTGTTTTTCATCTTTAATCTTCTCCAACATTAGTTGTTAATCACATCTTCTTTAGGTTTTTCCCTCACATAGAGAAGAGTAATAGATTTTTTCTTGATGCAAATCTTTCTACAACTATGTAATTAAACCTTACACTAACTTTTTTGCTTCTTCTAGGTAGGAACACATTCCATAATCTCTTATAGTTCTTTTTACATCTAGAAGCAAATTCACTTCCCTTAAATATCTCCAATATTTTTTCCATAATTGTCAGATTTATGTTTGGGTATGAGGAAACGTTAATATACCAGTATTACAGTGGTTTATCAATCTCAAGATAAGTTATTTGCGGATTTGAGCTGTAAACTTTTATTTTAGCAAATATCCGAACTTCGTCTATGTATCCGCTATACCTCTTCTGAAGCCACGGATTAGGTATGAGATTAAAAACTGTTTCAAGCGGATATTGAGAGTATTTATAATAAGAGAGGGTTTATTAGGTTACATTAAGTTGATTCAAAAACCTTTTCTACTTTCAACTCATCCAATACAATCTTAACTTTCCCACAACCTTTTTAATGTTTCCTTTATTTTTCCAACACATTACCTACTTCCATATATTTATTTTTCTTCCATCTTTTTATCCGACGAAATTAAAGAAATCTATGGAAAATTTTGGTATTACCGTAAATGAGCTCGTTTTTTCAATATTCCTACCCTTTCTTCTTTTCTATCTAATCCTATTCATCTTCCTAAAACGTTCAAATATTTTTGGTAATGTTGGAAACGCTTACTATTCTTTAACAGCTTTGACTATATCTCTCATTTCAATTCTTTCCCTTTATTCTCTGGGCTTGACGAAAATTCTACCGTACCTAGCGGCTTCCGTAACTGTCTTGTCTTTTCTCACAGTTTTTCTTTTCAACATACTTAAATACTCGGTAAATGTGGCTACAAGAGAAGAAAGATTAAAAAATTTGGTAGAAGAAATAAAGAAACTAACGAGCGAATACGAAAAGGAAAGAGAAGAAAGAAAAAAAGAAGAGATAAAGGAAAATCTAAAGGAGAAACTTTCCGAAGCAGAGTTTTTAGCGAAACAAATTGGTAGGAGGATTGAGGAGGAAGAGTGGTATAAAAATGCCAAATCTAAGGTTTGATAAAATGATAGAGTTAATCATAGGTTTGTTTTTTTCTCTCCTTTCTTTTTTGACCATTTATGGTTTTTTGAATAAAATGAAAATTTTTGAGAGAGATGTGAATATTATAATTTCAGTTGTAATTTCGTTTTTCGTACTTTTTGCTTTCAGGTACTATCAGGATTTGCTATCTAAAATATTTTCCTTTTTCGCTCTTTTAATCATATTCGTTTTTATATTTTTGTCTCTCTACTTTTTTAGTAGGAAAACATGTTTATAAATTTAGAAAATATAAAGTTTCTATGGAGCTGAAAAGGTTTAGTACGTTGATAGTGTTTTACTTTTTACTATTTTCGCTCTCATTCGGGTTGGATGTTAACGAAATTAGGACTCTAATAGGTGGAATAACTTCTGTAGTCTTTATACTGGCTTTTGTGATAATTTTACTATTTTTAGGCGGTGTTATAAAAATGCCTAGTATAAAAGGCATACCAAGTTCCTTAATCTTATTTGTTGTATTAGTAGTCGTCCTACTCATTGTTCCAATGTACGTTCCATACCCTCAATATTTGGAAATTCCAACTAACTTTAAAATAACTCCACTACCCTCATATGCAGCTGAAGTTTTTAAGATGTTGGGATTGCCAGAAGAATGGATGTACGTACCGGCAATAATTTATTTATTTATTTTGCCTTTTGTCGCTATTTATACACTAGTCTGGGCCTTTTTACAGAGCCTGGGAATACTTAGTAATGTGCCTTCTTCGATAAATAGAGTTTTAGCATTTATTGTTGCATTTTTGACAATCCCAATGGGATGGTTCGTAAGATTCGTTTTGGTGTTGTTCGGCTTCATGGGAGTTTGGAGCGTATTAGTTTTTGTGGCAACTTTCGCAGTTGCTGTTTTCTTCAGGGGGTTAAGTGTATCTACGAGGGAGTATGAAGAGTACAGAAAGCTAGCTCTAAGAAGCAAACAAGAGGCACAGAACATAATAAAGGATCTAGAGGCAGCTAAACAAGGTACCGTTGATATTATGAAAAAGGCCATTAGTGAAAATTTGGAAAAAACTAAGGCTATTGATGAAACGGCCCACAGAATTTTGAATGCAGCACTTTTATCCAATGATCCGGATGAAGTTAGGAAACTTATTTCAGAAGCCATAAACAAGCTAAGAAAATCAAGTAGCTAGTTTTGAATTGTATAAAGCATTTAACCAGTTGTTTTAAATATATTTATATCTAACCAAAAATAGGAGGTGTTGTCAATGCCAGAAGAGACAAAAGAACAACAAGCTGATAATGTAGTCTTTATAGGAAAGAAACCAACAATGAGCTACGTTTTGGCTGTAATAACTCAATTCACAAATGGGCAAAAAGAAGTTCACATTAAAGCAAGAGGGAGAAGCATCTCAAGAGCAGTAGATGTAGCTCAAGTAATCCAGAGAAGGTTCATGCCTGATGTTAAAATCAAGAAAATAGATCTAGGAACAGAAGAGAGGGAAGTTGAAGGAAAAGGAAAAGTAAACGTTTCAACAATAGATATTGTTCTAGCGAAGTAAGCGACTTTTTCCTTTTTTATTTTTTAAAAATTGTACGAGTTCTTTCAAATCATCGACCCTCATCCCTGCTGCCGTTGGATGTCCTCCACCTTCGGCTTTAATATTGCTGCTAATTTTTTCAACTAGCTTTGCTAAATTTACTCTTCTATTTATTCCTCTCCTCACACTAACTTCATAATATCCTTCTTCAGATTTTTGAGCAACAAAAATTATTTTGTTTGGATAAACTTTCGGTAAGTAGCTTGCAAGCGAGGATTTCAAATTAAGTCTTCCCTTTATCTCATATATGAGATATTCTCCTATCTCTAACTTTCTTTTTTTAAATCTTCTCAACTCATTTTTGAATGCTCTTTCAAGCTTTTTGTATATTTCGTTTATCCTCTTATCATTTAACAAATCCTCGTATGATTTCGAATTTGCTATAACTTTAGCTACATATTCAACTCCTTTTATTCCCTCAAATATTCTACAAGAGTCTATCATTTTTGTTATTTTACCAAGTAAGCTCTTTTCAAACAATTCTCTATCTTCTATTCTCAAATTCCCAATCAGTTGTGGATGCTTTTCCTTCAAAATTTTAAATAAATCTTTGTTGTTTTTCACGCCAAAGTCTCCGAGAGTTCCAAACGCCGCTATCCATAAGATATCATCATCTTTTAAAATATCTCTATATATCAGCCAAGTTATATAACTTGTTGGCATGTATATGTTTTTGTTGTAAATTCTAGGATTCACATAAATACACTTATAATTTTTTGGTAAGTGGTGATCTATAAGCAAAATGTTTTTTGATTCAGATAATCTATTAATTATTTCTTCTGGTGTATCTCCAATATCAACGATAATAATATTTTTGAATTTTCTCAGCTTTCTCTCAGTTTTTTTGTCTATTTCAAAATTGTGAAGAGATACAATTAACTTCGGTGTTAACCCAAGCTTTTTAGAGAGTTTGTAAATTATGGAAGCAGATGCAATGCTATCACAATCATGACCAAAAACTATTGCAACTTCTTCCTTTAAATTCCTAAAAAAATCTGTAGCCGGTTTTATGAATTTCTTCATTCACTTCTCCTCTTTCTCAAACATTTGTGAGTATAGTCCAAACTCTACTAAAGCGAGCAACGTATCAACATAATGTAATATAAGAGCTTCTAAAGTTTTTGGTGGATTCGTTGATGTGGCAGCATGAGATATAACCAAGTGCAATACTTCCTCTGGAAACTCTCTCTTATACAATTCTGCTAAAGCTAATGCTGAATGATCCAATAGAACTCCAGTAGGTTTCCCATCCTTAAATTCATAGACTTTCATTATATCGTGAAGCAACGCACCAGCAATTAAGACATCTCTATTAGCTTTAAAACCATAATTTTTTTCTTATCACATCAACAATTTTCATGCAAACCTCAACAACACTTATCGTATGATTAATCAAATCCCTAATTACAATTACATCGTTTATCGCAAAAGGCGTTTTGACATCTTCCGGATTTTCTCTCTCATATTTCTGAAATTCAGGATGAGTCAACTTAATATCCTTAAGTAATTCTATTGTCTTCTCTTTCAATTTAACATCTTTAATTTTTTCTGCTAATTCGATCAACTTTTCTATACTCATTATCATTAATATCACATTTAAATTAAATAAACTTATGAGGTTTCTTATAAGTGGTCCACCAACATCAGGAAAATCGACACTAGTTTCTAAACTAATTGATTTCCTTAGGAAGAATGATATCAAAGTTGGGGGAATTGCTACACCAGAAATAAGGGAAAGCGGACTGAGAGTGGGTTTTAGGGTTGTTGATTTGATGACATTAAAAGAGAATGTTTTTGTGAGTATCAATTATAAAAGTAATTATAAGGTTGGGAAGTATTTTGTTGATGTTGATTTGTTCGAGAATATAGCAATACCTGCTTTGGAAACAGCAGAAATAGAAAGCGATATTGTAGTGATTGATGAAATTGGCAAAATGGAGTTATTTAGTAAGAAGTTTGAGGAAACGGTAAAAAGAATTTTAAGCGGATCAAAGCCAGTTTTAGCTGTTGTGCATAGAAATTATTTGGAAGAATATAAAAAACACGGTAAAGTTTACTGGTTAGAAAGAAAGAAATGGGTTGAAGTTTATAATTTGGTATTTTCAGAAATTCAGAAGATTTTTCAGCTTGATAGATAACTCTTCAGTTCTCACTCTTTCTTGTTTAGTCGTGTTCCTATCTCTAATTGTCACGCTATCATCTTCAAGCGTTTGATGGTCTATTGTTATGCAATAAGGAATTCCAATTTCATCAGCTCTTGCATACCTCTTTCCTATAGACCCGCTCTTATCAAACGTTAGATCAAATTCTTTTTTCAATTTATCAAAAATTTCTAACGATTTATTAATCATCTCTTCCTTATTTAAAAGAGGAAATACGGCAACGCTAATTGGAGCTATTTTTGGAACAAATTTAAACCAATTCCATCCTCTCTCTTCGTCTTCAACAAAGGAATAAAGTAAAATTGCATATATTGTCCTTTCAATCCCAAAAGATGGCTCTACCACATGTGGAACGATTTTTTTGCCATTTTCAAAAACATAAGACAAATCTTTTTTGGAATATTCTACATGCCTCTTCAAATCATAATCACTTCTATAAGCATTTCCAACGACTTCTTTCCATCCAAAATCAAAAAGGATTTCCATGTCAACATTTCCTTTACTATAGTGAGGAGTTTCTTCCGGAAGCATATGTCTAAATCTTATCGCTTCTTTTGGTATACCAAGAGATTCGTAAAACAATTGTTCTTTTGCTATAAAGTATGCCATGTATTCTGAAGGAATAATTCCCCTTTCTAAAGCTTCTCTAACTGTCATCTCCTCTTCAGGCTTACATTCTTTTTGCGCTTCCTTACTCAAGACTCTTATTTTAACATTCTCATATTCCTTGAGCTTATCGAACGTTTTTTCTTCAGGATTAATGAAAAATTCTATTTCTGCTTGAGTAAATTCCCTCAATCTAATCAACCATTGTCTTGGAGAAATTTCATTTCTAAAAGATTTACCAATTTGCGCAATTCCAAAGGGCAATTTTGCTCTAGTAGAAACTAATATATTCTTAAAATTCACAAATATTCCTTGAGCAGTTTCAGGCCTTAAATAACCCTTTGTATCTCCAATAGCTCCAACATTCATCTGGAACATTAAATTAAAAACCTTTACATCTTCCAATTCCCCACCACACTTGGGACATTTTATATTCCTTTCACGTATAATTTTTGTTAAGTCTTCTGAACTCACTCCTTCTACAAACATTTTAATGGCATCTTCAATCAAGTGATCGGCTCTAAAAACATTTTTACATTTTTTACATCCTGTTATCGGATCTATGAAACCTTTTAGATGACCTGATGCTTCAAACACCTTTTCTGGCATTATCAAGCTAGTTTCAATTTCAAATATGTTATCATCAGATTTTATGAAAAATTCTCTCCAAAAATCTATAATCTTTTTCTTCAAAAGGAAGCCAATTGGACCAAAATCATAAGTTCCGCTTAAACCACCATAAATTTCGCTACTAGGATAAACAAACCCTCTCTTTTTTGCAATTTGTATTATTTTTTCAATTTTCTCCATTAGAATTATTGAAGACCCTATGCTTAAATTTTAACCCTTCCAATCAAGAAGTTAGATTTGACATCGATAATTTCTACATTTAGAATTCTTCCAAGAATGTCGCTATCCGTTTTAATTACTACAGGTTTATAGTTTATAGTTCTCCCAACATAACTTTTCTCTCTTCCAATTTCATCTACGAAAACATTAAGATTTCTTCCAATATATTTTTTGTTCTTTTTCAGAACAATTTCTTTCGTAAGTTCATGAACCTTTTTGCTTCTTTCATTTACAATTTCTGTTTGCAATTGTTTTAATTTTTCTGCAGGAGTTTTTGGTCTTGGGAAAAATTTGGAGATGTTTACTACATCTGGTTCAAGAATTTTTAGCAAATTTACTGTTTTTTCAAAATCTTCTTCTGTTTCCGTTGGATAGCCTACAATTATATCAGTTTCTATGGTTATTTCTGGTATTTCTTCTCTAAAGGCATCAACGACTTCTAAAAATTCTTCTACACTATGGCCTCTATTCATATCTTTAAGAACTTTGTTGCTGCCAGATTGAATGGGAAGATGTAAGAATTTAAAAATCTTTTCATTCTTGAAGATTTGTACCAAACTTTCTAACAACTCTTTTCTTCTGATGAGATGAACAGGATTCATCATACCAACTCTTACAAAAAAGTTTCCGTCTATTTTAACAATAGCACCTAAAAGCTCTGCCAAATTAGTTCCAATATCAAATCCATAACATCCATTATCTTGGGAGGTAATCCAAAATTCTTTAAATCCATTTTTCACATCTTTTTTAATTCTTTCTATTATAGATGAAGGCCTATAGCTTTTCAGTATACCCTTTGCTATTCTCGTTTCACAGAAAGTACAAGCAGATAAGCAACCAGAAGATATTTGCACAATTGATATAATCTTGTTAAGCGGAATTGTTGGCAAGAGCACTTTTTCTTTCTTTTCACTATCAACAATGACTCTTTCTCCATTAATCGTTCTTATGACTGCATCAACAATTCTATCAATGGCATCTGGAGTTATCATGCTAGCTTTCGGTGCAAATTTTTCTATTCTCTCTCGCTCAGCCTTGGCCATACATCCAGCAACTATCAAAGGCTTACCAGAATTATAAATTTCTTTTATTCTTCTTTCCATCCTTTTTGCAGTAGGCGTTTTAACAATACAAGTATTTATAATTGCGATATCAGATATCTCAATACTATTGACTATCTCAAACCCAGCTTCCGTTAATATACCCCTCATTATTTCTGTATCAGATTTATTTGCGCTACATCCGTAAGTCTCTATGTAAACTCTCTTTTTCTCACTCATTTTCTTCTTTTTCTTTTTTATGTTTTTCAAACATTTCTTTTATTTTTCGATAAACGTTTTCTGGGTTCCTTATCCCTTTTAACACTATTTTTGTGGCAGAAGAGCTTAACACTTCGATATCACCATAATTTAGCATTCTTCCAAAAAATGATTTCCTTAAGTCGATTTTTATTATGTTATTGTAAGGGATGAAAGTTTCCCTTTTTGAGAAAAATACAAAAGTCTCCTTTATTCCTGACTTGTCTATTTCATAAGTGTAAAGTTTTCTCATTACAATTTCATCGATAATTACAAACCCGATTATAAGAAGAACATACCACAGTATTGACGAGATTGAAAAATTAAGTGGATTTACACTATAAACAAAAATTAGGATATAAAGTATTAGAAAGATCAGTGAAATTAAAGTAATCTCAAACGTTTGAGAAATCAATGAGCTTTTAATTCTCATTAACTTTATTGAGTTAAGAAAAATTAATTTATGATACATGTTGGCACTTGTGGCTTTTCCGAATCCATGAAGAAGTATTTTGAAGATTTTGATACAGTAGAAATTCAACAAACTTTTTACAAAATATTGGATATCAAACTTTTAAAAAAATGGAGGAGAATGGCTAAAGAGGAATTCCTCTTCAATTTTAAAGCATTCCAAGGGATAACTCATCCCTATACATCTAAAACATGGAAAAGGTCAAATGTTGACATTTCAAATTTTAAAGAGAAAGTTGGATATTTAAAACCAACTAAAGAGGTTTTTGGATTTTGGAAAAAGATGGTTGAATATGTGGATGTTTTGAATACAAAAGTCGTTGTTATCCAATTACCCGAGAGTTTTAGGAGTAATAGCGAAAACTGGGAAAATGCTGAGAAATTTTTTAGGAATATTGAAAGAAAAAATTTTGAGATTGGTGTCGAGTTGAGAGGGTGGAGCGAAGATGATATAAAAAAATTCTGCAAGAAATTTGATGTCATAGACGTTTGTGATTTGATTTTAAGATTACCTGTAGTCTCAACTCAAACTTCATACTTCAGGCTTCATGGCTCTTACAAGAACGGAAAAATAAACTACTACCATCAATACACTGATGAAGAAATGAAGGAAATGATAGAAAAAATAAAAAAAATAAAGTCGAGGGAAATCTTTGTTCATTTTAATAATGTTTTCATGCTAAACGATTCTAAGCGCTTTATTCACCTTCTACAGGAGTTTCGGAAGACTCAATAATTTCTCCTACAGCAAACTTGTTCCTAACTTCTTTTATTTTTATGTGCTTTTTATCTCCTTTCTTGCTTCCTGGAACGAAGACCACGAAATTCTTAATTCTAGCAATTCCATCTCCCTTACTTCCAGTCTCCGTTATTTCAACATCATACTCTTCTCCAACTTTAACTGGTTTTGGTAAATTACCTCCAAATCTTCTTCCGAAGCCTCTTCTTTCAAACGGCATTCAAACCTTAACCTCCTTTAGTTTAGAGCTCTCTTTTCGTTTCATCGAGCTAATAACCATAGAAAGATTTTCTTTCTATGGTAGGGACGTTCTCCCTTCTAATAACTTCGATGGAAAGAATATAAAGTTTTTATAAAGTTCTCGCGACTTCTAAAACCTCAATTTCTCCAACACCCTTAATTTCTTTTAAAGTTTTTTCTATTTTTTCTACTTCACCTTCTTTATCTTCTACTATTGTAGTTACATGCAAAACAATTAATCCAAAAGCAATTGGAACTTCTTGAACGTTTGCCCTAATTTTAGACAAAATCTCTTTCTTTAGTTCTTGGATGTTAACATTTATGTCTTCTGGCATTACTCTCAAGAGTATTATAACTTGAGCCATTTTAGAAGTATTGGTGGTTTATTATTAAAAGCTTTATGGACCAACAAACCCACATTCACTACATGTATATTTTCTTCCGACAGCCTTACAAGAATTACATCTAACTATTGTGAATTTTCCGCATTTAGGACAATCAAAAATGACAAAGTTATCTTTCGCTTTTACTTCTATATTGCAGCTTGTGCATCTCATCTTTCTTTATTCCTTCTATTTTTTAAATACTTTTATGCGCCCCTGTAGTTTAGCTTGGATAGAACTCCGGCTTGCGGTTTTAGTGAAAAGCCGGCAGCCCGGGTTCGAATCCCGGCAGGGGCACTCCTAAAATTAAAATCTATAACGGAAAAAACTCATAAATATTTTTATGGAGAGTTTTGAAGGAGAGTTGATAGAAGAGAGAGTTATAATTTGGGATAGAGAGGCTGTAAAACTGTATGAAGAAGCAGGGTACGGAAAGCCGATGCCTTTGGAATATCCAGAAAGACTAGAATTAGATTTAATAGAGGCAGCCTACTTGTTTGAAAAAGGGAAGTTAAAGATTTATGTAATGGACGGCAATAAAAAGAGAATGCTAAACTTGAAAGAGGTAATGGAAATTGGGGAAAAAAGGGTAAATCAATTCCATGCTCAGTATGTTGTCTATTCTGACCTAAGAAATAAGGGATATTTGGTTAAAACTGGTTATAAGTTCGGTGCGCACTTTCGTGTTTATGAGAAAGGAGTTAAGATAAAGAGAGGACCAAAGGCACCATTTGAGCATACAAAATTTGTTGTTCACGCTGTTCCAGAAGAGGCTGCTTTTTCGTTACCAGAAATGTCGAGAGCTGTAAGATTAGCTCATAACATAAGGGCGACTTTTGTTTGGGCAGTGGTAGACAAAGAGAACGATGTCACATATTATGAAATAAAAAGATTGAAGCCATAGGTGATAAGATGGGAAGAATCAAAACCACAATGATAAAGAACATTAGTGAGAAACTTTACAAAGAACATAAAGATGAATTTACCACAGATTTTGAGAAAAATAAGGAAATAGTAAAAAAATATGTAGATATTCCGTCTAAAAAGTTGAGAAATATTGTTGCAGGCTATATAACAAGATTGAAGAAGTTAGACTCAAAAAGATGATTTTTATTTCTTTATTTAAAGATATTGTATGCTATCCCAGGCTCAGCCTACGGTAAGAGATGAGTTCGCCTTTGTACTACTTGCTGCCTTAATCTTCATAGCAATAATGTTAGTCTATTGGACAACTCCACAAGAATTTCCACCATCGCTAGAACCAAAAGTAATTTCTGTTAGGATGCTACCGAATACTCAAAAGATATTGACTTTTAAAGTCACAGGCAATTTAACTGCAGTAAATTTGGATGCTAACGGTACACTCTCTCAACTTATATCTTTCCCGGAAAATAACTTTAACGTATACGGCGAAAAAGAGGTAAGGGCAATTTTAAAATCACCAGTAAGTTATGGCAAATACGAAGGTTATATCATAGCTAAAGGTAAAGGTGGCGAGGATTGTATAAAAGTAACTGTTTATGTCAGCTCAAACTTGAGCTTGACATACAGGTCCATTCCTGTGGAGGATTTTAGGATATACAATTACGGTAGTGAAAGAGTGGTGGAAAGTAAATATGATTTTGTCGTTGAAAGATCTCTTTTTTCTTCGAAGGAAGCGAAGCTAATCTTCAAACTAGAAAACATGGAGATAGAAGAATTGAAATTAAAGCTAGCGATATCGGATGCTAAAGGCTCCGGCTATCTTGTTGTTAGGTTGAATGGAAATACTGTTTTTAGGAAAAAAGTTGTTGAAGGTTTTGAAGAAATAGCTTTGAATGTCAGCGATATAAGGGAATTAAACTTTATAACTATTGGAGTCGAAAACGAAGGATTTGGTATATTTTTCAAAACGTCGTATAGCGTCTATGAAGCAAAAGTTATGGCTAGATACAAGTCATCTCCATATTCTTTCGAGCTCTACTTGCCGCAAAAAGAGATTGACGATTTTCATTCTCTTGAGTTTTCCTCAACATTAGTGCAACAGAATTATCCTTCAGTTGAGATAAAAGTTAATAACCAGAAAGTCTTTATAGGAAAGCTTCCCATATCTGTATTCAAATTGAATATTAGCAAAGACCTGCTTGGAAACGAGTTGTTGTTATATCCAAAGAACAATATTTCGTTCTCTCTTCTTACCGAAGGAGAGATATATTTCAGCAATAACATCATTAAGGTCTACTCTTACGCGAATTAGCGCTTAAATGTAAGGATCGAAGCAGAATTACGAGATGAAGAGCAAGATGTAAGATTGTAATAGAGTGAGCTCGCCTTTAAGAAAATTAGGCACCTTATTTTACAATCTCTACCATTTTGGGGACGCTGGGATTTGAACCCAGATTCCGGGCGCCCAAGGCCCGCGTCCTAGCCAAGTTAGACTACGTCCCCTCTAATA
>Ga0065719_106655_pt1 | contig 26065 bp, 24 predicted proteins | sample GBSCel85sediment_FD_59106 | JGI IMG/M metagenome (GOLD analysis project Ga0065719, IMG submission 59106) | Hot spring sediment microbial communities from Great Boiling Spring, Nevada - Cellulolytic enrichment CS 85C v3 (version 3) | ecosystem: Environmental > Aquatic > Thermal springs > Hot... | reverse complement strand
CGAAAGGGTTAAGAAAGCTGCTACTGATTCAACTAGATATTTGGACTCATCGAAAGTCTTGTATAGGAGCTTCCTCTTGGATAACTCTTCCTTAGGTGCATCGAGCTTGCTCAAGAGCAGAGCTCTATCTGCAGCTAATATCGTCAAATTAGCCCTAGTCAAATTGACATTGAAGGTGTAGCTGATGCTCCTCGAGAACACATGATACCTCTCGAGCTCAACGCTGCCCTCAACCTCTATAGTTAGGGGAGTCCTGAACCTCACCAGAGCTCTAGATACATTAATCCCCTTTACTCCATCTAAGAGGAGATCTGCGTAAAAGCCCTTCCCCCCGACGTAAGCCAACTTACTAGCGTTTATGCTTATCGTAGATGAGTTCATGAGTATCTTCTCCTCAGCCGTCAATGAGATAGGCCTACCTACTACTCTGATCCTCCCTGTTGCCTCTAGTCCCGTGATCACGGCCTCTATCCTCGGTACCTCTTGATCTCCAGACTTGAGATCCAGCTTCAATCCCGGAAAGGACCTCTTGGCGTCTGAGAGGTCCCTCAATCCCCTATCGACCCACTCCTTGATATCTATCCCCCCTCCAGAGACCCCTATGAGCACTGACCCATTCTTAGGGTTCCATTCTAAGCTGTGGTAACCTGTTACATACCCGCTTATCACACCAGTGAAGTTCCCCGTTTCGAATCCCAAGACGCCTAGCTTCTCGACATCCGGGAGCTTTATGGCCCTTCCATTCACCACAGCTTCAAGCCCCTTCCCGAGCCTCAGCTCAAGCTCATTGCACTCCCAACTGATGGGGACACTGAAGGAAGGCCCTGATGATACGTTCCTCTCCCTTATTATCCTATTCACAGCTGTCCCGCTGTCTAGATAGAGCTGGAAGATCCTGTAGTTCGCGAAGTTCTTGAAATCGTAAATTATCCCCACGTAACCGCCTTCTCCGCAGACCTTAAGCTTGAACTCGCCCTTATCGAGCTCATAAGTAGTTATAGCTAGGTTCCTAGAGCCCCTGACCCTTATCCCATCTTCAGTTGGTGAGAAGTCGCCCTTTAAGTAGAGCCACCTCAAGTCCCCTCTATCCTTAGGTAACTCCTCCTCAACGCTCTGATTCGCGGAGCTGGGCCCTATGTAAATCCCCGCGGGAGCCCTCGGATCGTCGCTCAAGTAGATAGTGTGGAACGGAAGTTCATCCCTAATCAGTTCATAAGCTATTAAGCTCCTCCTCCTGAAGTAAACGTCAGACGGCATTATTATGGGAAGCGTGGCATTGGGAAGGGGTGGATCCCCTATCTCGATCCTCTCTACGGAGGGAGCAGATAGTATAGGCCCTAAGAACATGAACAGATAGTTGTAAGTGGAGTTCTCCCCGTTCAAGAGGGCTACATCCCCCATAGTAGTCAAGACAGATATATTCCCCCTCCCATTGAGCTCATAGAGAGTGAGGAGAGGGACCTCAGGTCCCTCTGAGATCCAAGGGGCTAATTGCCTCATATTATTACTTTTATGCATCAAAGAGGAAACAGCGCTGGAGTAATAGGAGAGAAGAAGCATAGGACTATCATTTTCATACTTAAACTTCACAGCGAAATCGAAGTCAGCTGGAAGGATCGAGCTAGAGGCAGTTACGTTTAACTGATTCCACCTCTGGACACTCAAAGCCGTTGATGAGAATCCCGAGAAGAGTATTAAAGCTAGTATTAACGCGTATAGTTTTGAATCCCTCCTTTCAATTACAATTTTTATTATGGGGGAGGATAGGACTGAGATCCCTATCAAGGCGTAAATCGGGAACCTATATTCCCAGTAGTTGAGCGTGAAGCCCGAGATCTTAACTAAGGTTATCAACCTACCTAAGATCAAGCAAACGAGTACGAAGAGAGCGTAATGATGCAGGGGCTCACGCATGATCTTCAGGGAGGCTATGCTCAAGAGCCCCGAGATCCCGAGGAGAGCGGGATAGAAGAACCAGGGGACCTGCCCTATGTAGTATATCTCGTTAACTTTGATCTCCCCTAAATGTAAGATCCATATCATCAGGCCTGATGCGAAGAGGGCTATCAGTATAGAGATTATTATGTCACGCTTGGAACCTATTAGCCCTATTAACCTCTCAATAGGCAGGAACCTCTTGAGCTCGTTCAAGAGGAGGGGGATCGGGGAAGCCAGTAGGTAGAGGCCAGGCCCTCCGTAAATGGATGGGGGTCCGTGAATCAATGAGAAGAGGAGGTAAATAAAAGCTCCCGAGAGGAGAATAGCTATAGAAGATTCCCTCCTCTTCCCGAATATTAAGGACGCTAGGGAGAGGTAAGCCACGAATAACAGAGATTCTGCTACGTGGACGAGGAATGTGAAGGTGCTCAGGGTGAATATGAAGAAGAACTTCTTCCTCCGTCCTTCGATGAATATATCGGAGTAGAGGAGGAAAGCCAGTAAGGCTATGGCCAAGGTCAGAGGGAGCCCCCAGAAGAATATAGGCTGGCTCCATATCAACGACCTGTAAGACGCTTCATTAGCCTTATCCAGCCCCTTGTAATCCGTCCCGAACTTGAGGGCCGCTATCCAGCCGAGGCCCGTCAAGAGGGACCATGTGAATAGGGATTCCTTCCTCCACTCGAGTCTGGAGAAGGATGAGGCTACGAGTAGGAAGGAGAAGAGATTTATCGGTACTACTGTGAGCATCAAGCTGAAGGTATCGGCCCCAGTCATCAAGTAAGTAGCTCCTAAGAGGGAGTTGTAGCCTAAGTAATTCCATGCGTGATAATTAGAGGGGGAGTTCGCGAGGTACCATGCTTGATCTTGGTGAAAGAGGAGGTCGTTCGTAGTATACCTGAATATGTTAGGATATGCTAGAGTGAGCTCGAGGAGGAAGAAAGCCGAGAGTATTAAGATCAATGCGTGATATCCATTCAATCTGAACTCGATCTTCCCCAAAGGGTTCCCTCTGCTCAGGGAGAGGTATATTGAGATCACGCTCATGGATGCTGAAATTATAACTATTGTCTCAAATATCGGGATCCTGTACACAAGATTTATAGAAAAGAGGAGCGAGATGAAGAGGCCTCCCATGGCTGCGGATAAGCCCAGGGCCTCCCAGAGGTCGCTAGCGATGAGGGGGGAGAGGGGCAAGAACATCAGGAGTAAGAAGATCATGCAGGAGATCGCGTTCAGCGGTGGTGGGGAGAGGAGCGAGAGTATCAAGAATACCAGGGGTAATAGAGCCAATATGAGCCCTATCCTAGGGATCTTGACCTTTAGAGTACGCTCGGATATGAGGAAGAGGAGAGAGATTAATGGTATAGCTAGTAATGGGATCTCGTATATGCCCAAGTCGAGGAGGAAGCTCATGAATAGCATCGATATGAGGCAGATGCCCAGTGGGAAGTAGAGACCTTCCAATCCCATCGCCTAGTCCTAAGGCCGAGATTATTAAAATTTAATGATAGGAGGGGCCTCGAGGCCCTCCGTCACGGATATAGTCGACGGACCTCTCATCTGAATCTAGCATTTTAGCTAGCGTGAGGCTTTTATTAGCCCTAGAGGAGCCTAACTACACCATCTAGCGCTATAGCCAGGAAGATGACCCCCTCAACTGGACTAGCTATTTTGTACATCTTCCTCGCCTCCCCCCTGCTCGGGTTCCTCGCGTACCTCATCGAATGTATGAGGAACCTGAGCGTTATCGGTAGGGAGAGAGCTAAGAATACTGGTCCTAAGGGACCCATGAGGAAGAGGAGCAGCTGAAGTATTACCATGAGTATGTTAGAGGCCACTATGAGTTTGGAAGTCCTCTCGATACCCCAGACTAGGGGAGCCATGGGGACTTTAGCCGCTGCGTAATCGTCCAGGTAATAGATGGAGATATACCATATGTGGGAGGGGATCCAGAGGATAGTGATGAGAGCTATCATAATGGCTTGAAGCTCTATGGACCCTCTAGCGGCAGCCCATCCCGCTAAGGAAGGAGCGGCTCCAGCTACTCCCCCGAAGATTATGGATAGAGGGGTGCGTCTCTTCATCCACATAGTGTAGACTAGTATATCGAAGACCATCCCCAGTGATGTAGCGAAAGCTGTCCAGGGGTTTATGAGGTAGGAGAGACCGAGCCCGATCATGAAGAGGAGGAGGCCGAATGAGAGGGCTTCGATCCTCGAGACCCTCCCAGATGGGACCGGTCTATCCTTAGTCCTGGGCATCATAGCATCTATATCCGCGTCTAAAGCCATGTTGACTGAAGTAGTGCCGGATATAGAGAGTAGCATAGCTGCCGTTAAAATTAAGAGGATATCGGGCCTGATACCTCCCGCGCCTAAGTAAGTGAATACTGATGTCAAGAGGAGGAGGAAAGTTTGCTTAGGCTTCGTGAGGCAGAGGAGATCGGACAACCTGAACTTCAGAACTTCGACTTGCATGATCCCACCTCAGGACTTATACTGATAGAGCTTAAGCACTGTCTCCGTCACGGGCACCCCCTCTAAGAACCTGTTGTTCACTTCGATGACCCTCCCCCCGAAGGGTATGGATGGGTTCACATATAGCAACTGGAACGGTGCCAGAGGTTCCCAGTCAGGATATCTCATCGCGTACTTTATCACGAGTACTGCCCTAATATTCTTATCACCGACTTGGTGGGTCCTGCTCCTCCTCACTGGGTTTCCAGCTATCTCGAAAACAGTCCTGTTCTCATACTCCTCCATCTTGAATGTCACATACACTTGAGTCCCTCCTAAGCCGCTATCACCACTCGGGCATCCCTCTACCTTACTCGAAACTTCCCCATTCATCAACTGGACGAAGACGCACTTCTTAGGCCTGTTAAGTTCGTCCACGATGAAGTAATTGATCGATGTGTAGTTAACCCCTAGGTATATGTAACTCGATTTATAAGTGACGTTGAAGAAGCTCGTGCCATTCAAGACGACTTTATTAGCCTTGATGACTTCTGATCCCCAGGGAACTGAGTAAAATCTCATGGATTCATTATCNTAGAACCACCTCTCCACGTAGTATATAGCGTAGCTCCCGTCCTTGAAATCAGCTGGATAACCAGCCCATCTCCAGAGTCTAGTGACCCTTATCGGATCCTTGAAGAAGTAAGGGACCGCTTCCCTCGTCTCCTGCCTCGTATGGCCTGCTATAACTATTATATCCCTCCCACCTTTATATATCGAAATTAGGAAGGTCCTAGGCTCATTTATCAAATTCGTAGCGTTTTCAGGCGGTATATAATTTGAGGAGATCTCCCCGATCCCATCGTAAGCCTTAGGACCTCCCAACAATATTATGACATCGTAGCTCTCTAAAGCCCTCCCGAAATCCTTAGGCCCGAGCATCTCGAAGGGGACATTAGATTCGCTCAATAGACCACCTAAGAATATAGCTGTAGGCTCGTCCGCCTTATTGCTTATTATAGCAACTCTAGGAGCTTTCTCAGCTAGAAGGGGCGTGAAGTTAATGAGTAAGAGGATCAGCAGGATTACGGAGCTCCTCATTTCTCCCACATGAGCGGGAGTGAAGACAAGTTTAAAAACTTTTACGATGAGTGAGAGAGATGCGTGCCGCGAAGCTGATCCTCCTGCTGATCCTCCTGCCTATAATTGAATCTCAAGCCCTTCCATACTTCGAGATATCGAGACTAGATATGAACGCGAGAGCTTTCGCATTTAACAACGATCTGATCGCTATTCAGAATGAGGAGCTCCTCTTGATGGGGAAGCCCCTCAATATGAGCGATTGCAAGCTCTTAGGTGGGAGGGATATCTTCATACAATGCGATGGGAGCCTCTTGAAGCTACCAGAGCTGAGAGAAGTCGCTAGATGTGAGGGCTGCTCCTTCATTCCTCACTCGGAGGAGCGTTACGCTATACTCAAGGACGGTCTCACACTGAGGATCGATGGACATGAGAGTAAATTCAATTTAAAGCCTAGGATTGCGAAGTGGTCGAGTGATGGGAATTTCCTAGCGGTAGTTGATAGAGATAGCGCCATGCTACTATCTGAGGATGGGATATCCCTCAAAGTGGAGTTGAACACGCAGATATTCGATGTGGATCTAGCTGATAATATATTATGTGTAGCGGTGAAGGATTGCGAGGTCTTCGCGTTCAACGAGAGAGGGGTAGCGTGGACCAATAAGTTATGTAGCTGCTGCATACCTCTGAAACTGAGTTCAGCAGATGGACTCCTCTTCGTGGCTCTGCGGGGGAAGGAAATAGCTATACTAGATCCCGAGAGCGGGAGGGTGCTTCAGAGGATAGAGGTCCCTAGTTACTCGATATCCTCCTCCGATGGTATCATGGCCTCACTGGATTCGAACGGTACGCTCCACGTATTCGCGGATCTAGCTAAACTGAGGGTAGAGGGGAAGAGTTATGGGATACTGCTGAGTTGGGACATACCGGGATGGGTGAAGGGAGAGCTGAGCTATGAGCTCAATGGCAGCTCTGGGAGCGTGGAAGTCTCGAGAAAATCCTTCATACCCGTGGGAAGTTCCGGGAGCTTCAAATTGAAGCTTAAAGACTTGAACGGCCTTGAGGTGGAGAGAGACGTGAATTTGAGCGGCTTGGAGGTGAAGCTCTCACCGGATGGCTTAGTTGAGGTGAGAGGAGAGGGAGAGATAGGGATGAGCGTCCAAGGCAGGATCTACAATGGGACTAGAGCTATCGTAGATACAGGTTTCCTCCCATTCTACGAGGTCACAGTCCTGAATTACGGGAAGCCCATCGCGACCTATCGATGTTACAACTCGAGGTTCACAGCGATCTCATCACTCTCAACAATATTCATAGCAGCGATCATCCTGAAAAAGCTTTTAGAGAAGAGGCGTTAACTTAACTTATGGATTTAGGCATAAGAGGTAAGTTAGCTGTGGTAACGGGAGCTAGCTCTGGCATGGGGAAAGCATCCGCTATATCGCTCCTGAAGGAAGGATCTAGAGTCCTCATATCCTCCAGGGGTGAGGAGAAACTTAAGAGAGCTGCTGAGGAGCTCTCGAGATACGGTGAGGTCTACTTCCAAGTCTCAGATCTGAAGAGAGCTGAGGACATATCTAAGCTCTATGAGAGAGCTGAGGAGCTCGGGGGAGCTGATATACTAGTTATCAGCTATGGAGGGCCTAGGATAGCTAGATTCAGGGATCTGGATGATAGGGATTGGTATGAGGCATTTGACTTACTCGTTATGAGCTCCGTGAGGTTATCCAAGCTCTTCGGTTATAGGATGAAGGAGAGAGGGTGGGGGAGGATAGTCCTCATAACGTCTACAGCTGTGAAGGAAGTGAACATGAATATACCTCTCTCTTCAGTAGTTAGGACTAGTTTAGTAGGTTTGATAAAAGTATTATCGAGGGAGCTAGCTCCTGAAGTCACGGTGAACGGTATCATGCCCGGGAGGATAATGACGGAGCGTCAGAGGGAGCTATTAGCTGTCAGAGCTGAGGAACTAGGTATTAAGCTCGAGGAGATGGAGGAGGAAGCATCTAAGGAGATACCTCTGAGGAGGTTCGGCAAACCGGAGGAAGTAGGAGACCTAATAGCTTTCCTGTGCAGTGAGAGAGCATCCTATATATCGGGAGCTCTCATCCCCATAGATGGAGGGTTGCTCACCCTCATCTGAGGTGATCTCATGGATTTGAAGTTATTGGAGAGGCTTTCTTTGGCATCAGGTCCACCTGGCTTTGAGGATGAGGTCAGGGAGATCATAAAGGGGGAGTTAGAGGGTAGGGTAGATGAACTTCACGAAGACGGGTTCGGGAACTTATACGCTGTGAAGGGGAGCGGAAGGAAGGTCATGTTCGCGGCTCATATGGATGAAGTAGCTATGATGGTGAGGCATATAGATGAGAGGGGCTTCCTAAGAGTAGTCGCTTTGGGAGGACTCAGCCCATCGCAATTAGTCGCCCAGAGGGTAGTGGTACACGGGAGGGAGAAGCTCAAGGGAATCGTGGGCTCTCTTCCAGCTCATATGGGTGAGGAGAGGATCCCCAAGATAGATGAGCTTTACGTAGATATAGGGGCTTCCAATGGGGAGGAAGTCCGGAGCCTCGGGATAAGGCCGGGAACTTTGATAACTTTCGATTCCCCGTTCATATATCAAATTGAGACGGGATCTGTCATAGGGAAGGCATTGGACGATAGAGTGGGTTGCTTCCTATTAGCTGAAGCATTGAAGAGCGTGGAGCCTAGCGAAAAGATATACGCTGTTTTCACTTGTGAAGAGGAGAGGGGGCTCAGGGGCGCTCAAGTAGCAGCTAATAGAGTGAAACCGGATCTAGCTTTCGTCTTAGAGGGGACTATAGCTTCAGATGTACCTGAGGTCCAGGAGCATAAGTACATAACTCAACTCGGGAAGGGGCCAGCGATAAGAGTGATGGATAGAGGATTGATAGTCAAGGGATGGCTCCTAGAATCGATGATAACTAGAGCTGAGGAGCTCGGGATCCCCTATCAACTTCAGCTCTCCCCTGTGAGCAGCACGGATGCTGCGCCTATAAGCTTGAGTGGGGAAGGCGTAGCTGTCGGTGTGATCTCAGTCCCAGCTAGGTATATACACTCACCTCAAGCCCTAGCTAAAGTCAGCGATATAGAGAACGCTCTCAAGTTAGTTAAGAGCCTCATGGAGGATCCTCCGAAGAAGTGAATGTCGAAGTAACTTTTTTCAATTATCCCCTCCTCATTCCCGATGCATCCCTTCATGACTTACGATAGCGTCGTCGCCTCCGAACATTATCTAGCATCTACGATAGCTGCTGAAGTCCTGAGGGATGGAGGAAATGCTGTAGATGCTTCTGTAGTGGCTTCCCTAGCTCTCTCAACTCTCCTGCCCCATTTGAGCGGGTTGGGAGGTGATTTCTTCGCTCTGATAAAGAGGGGGGAGGAGATCAAGTTCATAGACGGATCTGGCCCCTCTCCCTCTGAGTTGAGTAGGGATGAGCTATTCAGAAGGGGCTTCAATGAGATGCCGGAGAGAGGGCCCCTATCCATAACGGTACCAGGTCACTTAGATGCCCTTCACCTCATGTGGAAGCTCTACGGAAGCATGGAATGGGGTTCCCTAGTCTCTAGAGTTGTGAGACTCGCTGAGAAGGGATTCCCAGTCAGTAAAAGCCTTTCGGAGGCTGTTAAATCGAATAGAGAGCTCTTATCATCTGATGAAGGGTCCTCCTCAACTTATCTCACTATAGGGGCTCCTGGATCCCGATATACCTTTAAAGGACTAGCGAAAGCCCTCGAAATTATTTCAGAAGATCCAAGAGAATTTTATGAGGGAGAAATAGCTCAGAAGATAGTTAATTATGTCAGGAAGAGGGGAGGCTTGCTCTCAATGGAGGATCTCTCTAAATACAGGGCTGGAGAGGGGAGCCCGATATCAGCCCGTATATGGGGAGGTCTCGCTCATGAGATGCCCCCTCCTACTCAAGGGATAACGACTCTACACATGATGATGCTCACTGAGGAGTTAGATAGCCCCAGATCTTGGAGCAGATTGAGGAAGTTGATCGAGATATCGGAGAGAGCTTACAGCGTGAGGGACAGATACGTGACGGATCCTAAGTTCATGAGGGTGAGCGTTGAGGAGTTGCTCCATCCCTCTATCTTCGGAGGCGGAGCTCCGGGGAGGATGGACGATGGAGATACTACTTTCTTCAGCGTTATAGATCGAGATGGGATGATAGTAGCGGGGATCCAGAGTATATTCTATGCTTTCGGCTCTGGAGTAACTGAGCCCAACTATCAGATAACGCTCAACTGCAGAGCTTCAAGCTTCTCATTGAGAGAAGACCACGTAAATAGGCTAGAGCCGGGAAAGAGGACTCTCCATACACTATCTTCGCTTATCTTCGAATTCGATGATGATTGGTATGTCATAGGAACGTCGGGTGGTCACTACAGGCCTCAGATACACTGGTGGCTCTCTACGAACATATTCAAATTCGGCATGGACCTGAGGGAAGCTCTAGATTTCCCTAGGGCTTATTTCGATCCCTCAAAAAGAGTCCTAGTCGTTGAGGAGGGGCTGGAGATTGAGAACGGTATGAAAGTAGATGTCAGAAGATATCCCTCTAGGCTCGGTGTAGCTGCTCTTGCATGCATGAGGAAGGATGGGTTGAGGATAGGTTGCGCGGATGTGAGAGGTGATGGGGGCTGCTCGGGGATCTAGATAGAGAGTATCGCTGCTAGCATTACGGTAGTGATAGTATCGGTCATCGTGGTCTCCAGAGGTATTATGAAGTTATCTGGGTTCAGCCCCCTCTTGAACGCTAGTATCGCTAGAGAGAACGTGAATATCGATATGAGGGGGAAGAGTATCAAGTAAACTATCAGAGGTATAGCGAATGATCTCAAGTTCCCTCCCACGGAGAAGCCTAGAGTAGCGTATAAGAAGTAGTATATGAGGCCAGCGATCCATATCTGAGCCAACTCACCGATTCTAGATGAGATCTCGCTCAATGATGGTCTCATCAAACCGGTGAATAACCTAGTAGTTGAAGTAGATCCGAATATAGCGCCGCAATCACCTAAAGTATCTATTATCGCTGGATATATCGTGAGGATCCCTGGAGTATCCTCGATCCTCCTCCTAGCTGAGGATAGGGCGAATCCTGAGATGCTGGATATGAGGGTCACTGAAGCTATCGTCGGGAACGACTCCCTGAGGGTCCTCCTGAACTCCTCCTCCCTCGAGAAGATCGCGACTACTGAGAGTGTGAATATCACTGTAGCTGAAGCTATTACATGATTGAGGGCAGAGGGGCCGAAAGCTATAGTTAGGGCTATGATGTAGGAGATAGTAGCCCATATATCCGCTACCGTAGATGATATCGGATAGACTACGGCATCGGGATCGAGCCCTCTCTTGAAAGATTCGTGACCAGCTAATGATGTAGCGGGCACTATCAACATCATAGCTATAGTCTGCGAGGATATAGCTGTAGATAGGATAATGGGGAGCTCCTCGAGAGTAGCGCCGGAGAATATGAAGGCCAGGGATCCCATGAGGAGGCTCATGATGAGGGAGAGCGTCACCATCGATGCCAATATCGAGTAATAATACTTAGTGTTCCCCCTGAAAGCTGGTCTCACAGTCCCCAGATGGAGGCCCGTGCTTATCCTAGCTGCCTCGATCCCATTCAGAGCCCCTCTGCCCGTGAGTACTATGGGATAGAGAGCTATGCTCCAACCGGTCCTCAAAGCGAGGCTGGAAAAACTTTCTAGGAGGCCTCCGGCTATGAGTCCACCCATATCGAAGCTCAGTGAGAACATAGAGTCCCTGAATATCTGGAACCTTCTCCTCCGATCTTTGAGCATCGCTATCATCACCTTCCATCATCGAGCCCCCCTCAATTCCAGAGGTCACTCGAGCTGAAGTTATAACTCTTTCTCCCTCAGCCCCTCCAACGTAAACCCCTCTGTGATGCGAGGGGCATGGGAGTCATTATATTTTATCGAGCTTCCACTAGCTGATGCAGGAGGACATGCTGAGGAGATTGGATTCCTCTCTCATGACGAACCTATTTAAGACGCATAGGATCGTAGTAAAAAGAGCGAAAGGTATTTACGTAGAAGATGTTGATGGGAAAAGATATATGGATTTCATGACAGTGATAACGACAGCTTACTTAGGCCATAACCCCGATTACCTCGTTGAAGCGATAAAGGGAGCAGCTGAGAGCCTCATAGCAGGAGGCTCCTACGTTTACTACTCAGAGTACTTACTGAGAGCATCTGAGAAACTCCTTTCCCTCTTCCCTAAGGAGCTGAATAGAGTGGCATTCAAACCCGGAGGAGGGGAGGCAGTTGAACTCGCGTTGAAGCTAGCTAGGAAGTTCACGAAGAGGCAAGAAGTGTTAGTGACAATGGGGTCATATCACGGGAGGACTTCCGGCTCTCTAACTTTCCATGGATCTAGGAGGAAGGAGTTCGGTCCATTGATCCCTGGGATGAGCTATATACCGTATCCTTACTGTTATAGATGTCCTGTGAAAGCGGATAGTTGTGAGAGTTGCTCAGATTCCATCTTACAATTGATAGACTATTATTTGAAGTTCTCAGGGAACAGGGATTATGCTGCTCTCATAATAGAGCCCATACAGGGAGTGGGTGGGATAATTTACCCTGAGGATAGCTTCTTCCCTAAGCTAGCCTCTATCCTGAGGGAGAATAACTCCCTCTTGATATTCGATGAGATACAGACCGGCATGGGTAGGACTGGGACTACTTGGAGGTTCGAGGCCCTTAACGTAGTCCCCGATATAGTCGTGGTCGCTAAGGGAATGACAGGAGGCCTGCCATTAGCTGCTGTAGTGACGAGAGAGGAGATAGCGGCATCAATGGAGCCTGGGGATGAGCACTCAACTTACGCAGCTCCTCCATTAGTGATGGCAGCAGCAGAAGCTACTCTATCATATTTCATCGATAATAAGGAAGCTATACTCAATAACGTCAGGGAAGTAGGTGAGCACGCTCTCAAGCTCCTCGAGGAGCTCAAGGAGAGGAGGAAATTAGTTGGGGATGTCAGAGGGAAAGGGCTAATGCTGGGAATAGAACTAGTCAAAGATAAGGAGAGCAAAAAGCCCGCTAGGGAGGAGACAGTTCAACTTTGCTTCGATAAAGCCCTGAAGAGGGGGTTGTTGCTCGCGACTAGCGGGTGGTATGGGAACGTCATAAGGTTCGCGCCTCCTCTGACTGTGAGCAAGGAGGAAATTGAGAGAGCTGTCCAGATAATAGATGAGAGCCTCGGGGAGATCGAGAGCTGATAAGTCATAATGACATGAAATAGTACAATAGATCAAAAAAGTGACATTAATGATAGGAGCTTAAAGTGATTAGTTCTAAAAGGAAGATTCCAGAGGGGTCAGGGTTCAGAGAATCTATTTAATTGACTCGGAAATAGTGTAATGGGGTGATAGATACGGAGCCAGCTATAATAGTCCATGGTGGTGCTTGGGCCATACCGGATGAGGAAGTTGAAGCTCATCTAACTGGCGTCAGGAAGGCTGCTGAACTCGGCTGGAAGGTCTTAATGGAGACGGATAACTCATTAGATGCTGTCGAGAGGGCGGTCATTTTGATGGAAGATGACCCGACTTTCGACGCTGGTATAGGATCCTTCCTGAATAGAGATGGTCACGTTGAACTAGATGCTTCGATAATGGATGGAGAGCTCAATGCTGGTGCTGTCGCTTCAGTTAGCAGGGTGAGGAATCCCGTAAAGTTAGCTAGGATGATAATGGAGAGGACTGAGCACGTGCTATTCATCGGTGAGGGAGCTCATAGGCTTGCGGAGAGCTTCGGTATTGACTTAATAGATCCGGGAGAACTGATAGTTGAGAGGGAGAGGAGGAGGTGGGAGGAGTTCAGAGCTAAAGGGATGTCCCCGAGGAAGGCATTCGAGAAGGACTCTACAGTGGGTGCCGTAGCTATAGACTCTAAGGGGAGATTCGCTGTAGCTCTCTCAACTGGAGGCTCTCCCTTCAGGATGGCTGGGAGAGTGGGGGACGTCCCCGTGATAGGAGCCGGCTTATACGCTGATAATAGGAAAGGAGCTGCAGCATGCTCAGGGCATGGGGAAAGCATAATTAAGGTTGTATTAGCGAAATCAGCTGTAGATATGCTCGCACTTGGTTTGAGCGCTATGGAAGCTGCGAGAGCTGCTATCGATCTGCTCGGGAGAGTCGGGGGGAGAGGGGGCATAATAATGATAGATAGGGACGGGGATCTAGGATACCATTACAATACGCCGAGGATGGCTATAGCTCATGCGAAGAAGGGGGTAGTGGAGGCCCTCATATGATCTTTTACGCTAGCTTAGAGGATTCTAGCTCCGATATCCCCCGGGAAATCATATCCAGCTATGCTTAAATCCTTCTTAGAGGTCAGTTCCTTCAGAAATTCATTAAAAACTTCTCTCTCTAAGATCTCCTCCCTGACAGCGAAATCGTACTCTTCCCATCCTATTGCTGAGAATTTTAAGCCGAAGGATTCTGCAATTGGCCTTATCGTCAAAGTGACATCGGCCTTCCCTCTAACAACAGCCTCACAAGCGGATGAGTGCGTGAAGTACTCTCTCCCATATCCTCTTACAGATGCCCCCTCGAACTCATCCAAGATTCTATCTATCAATATCCTCGTCCCAGACCCCTTATTCCTGTTAGCTAACCTCAATTTGCCGGAGATCAGCTCATCTATTGAGAAATGATCCCTATAGGCCCAGCCTATCTCCCTCTTATACCCTTTGAGGAGTGCCACTCCCCTTGGGAAGAGCTCCCTCACGAACGGGACGTTGTACTCCATGCTTCTCGAATCTAAGAGGTGAATACCAGAGATATCAGCTTCCCCGAGGGAGAGGGAGAGGAGGCCCCCGCAAGAGCCTATCCAGTGAGCTTCCACGCGGATCCCCTTCCCCCTCAGATATTCCAATACCCTCTCCAACAAGAGGTCATGGCTCCCCATTACTATTAGATCCCCTCTCTCAACTTCCTCAAACCTAATGGGCTTATTGATACCGAATCTCCCCTCCATCTCCTCGAAGAAGTTCAGTAATTTGATGCCGATCTCAGTGAGCTCAGCGCCTCCCCCTCCGACCCCTCCCCTCCTCGGCCTGATCACCTTCTCCCCTAGCTTCCTCTCTAGGGAAGTTATCCTCCTCCAGGCCCTCGCGTAAGGGATCCTCAAGAGCTTAGCTGACGCTAGTATTGAACCAGTCGATGATATCGCTCTTAGGAGGTCTGCTGTCAATCCATCTAATAGCACGGAGTTCCCCCTCATCAACTTCATCTCCAGCTTGACCTCTAAGTCATCGAGATCCACATGCCTTAAGACAGCTGCTACCTATTAAGCTTCTCTCAAAGCAGTTCGAGGCTGAGCTGAGGTAGATCTCAAGTATGAAGGATCTGGAGAAGTTTTTATAGGAGCCGTTATTCATCAATGAATAAGGGAGCCCCATGCGTTTCAGTAAGTACTACCCCTTGATCGCACTCCTATTAGTCTCACTCGCTCTCCTGATCACATACAAAGGGATCTCATCACCTCTCTCTCCAGCCAAATCGTCTGAGAGTATCAAGATATTTCTAGCTGGCTCCCTCCAGATCCCCCTCGAGGAGATAACGGAGCTCTATAATGAAATTGATCCGGATCTAGATTTCCAGTTGGAGGCTAGCGGGAGCGTAGAAGCGATAAAGAAGGTGACTGAGCTCGGGAAATACGCAGATCTGGTTTTAGTAGCTGATTACAATCTAATCCCTAAGCTCATGGCGGGTCACACTGAATGGTACGTGGTCTTCGCGACGAACAGACTCGTCATAGCTTATACTGAATCGAGCAAATACGCTAATGAGGTGAATGAGGCCAATTGGTATCAGGTACTGATGAGGGAGGGAGTCAGAGTAGGTATCTCAGACCCGAATAGAGATCCCTGCGGGTATAGGAGCATAATCTCCCTCCTCTTAGCGTCTCCGAATGGATCTCTAGCCTCAGAACTACTGAGAGGGACGAACATAAGGGTCAGTGGGGCGGAAGCATGGATCCCCGATCCAGTTCAGGGATCTGAGAAGCTTTTGATCAGGCCCAAGAGCGTTGAACTATTGGCCCTACTGGAATCAGGGGTCCTAGATTACGCTTTCGAGTACGAGAGCGTGGCTATACAGCGTAACCTCAGTTACGTGAGGCTACCTGAGGAGATCGACCTCGGGAACCCGGAGTTGAGGGAGCTGTACTCTACCGCTAAAGTGCACTTGGGCTCGGGTGAGGTGATAGAGGGGGATGCGATAGCTTACGGGCTCACGATACCTAAGGTGGCGAGGAATGAGAGGGCCTTAGAGTTCACGAAGTTCCTCCTCACTGAAGGGCTCGATGTCCTTGAGGAGCTCGGTCAGAGAGTTATGAGGCCCCCTTTAGCTTACGGTAAAGTCCCTGAGGAGCTAAAGGGCATAGTTAAGGAGGTCAGAGGATGAGGTTCGACGTTTTCAGAGCCTTCGGTATATTTGGGGCCTTTCTGATCCTCTTCTTACTCATCCCCATTATCTCCTTCGTAATGGGGACGGATCCCGGGGATGTAGTGAAGTACGGACTGGATGATGCAGCGTTAAATGCTCTAGCGGTAGGGATTTCAGCCTCACTCCTCTCCACTATCTTCCTCCTGATATCAGGCATCCCACTATCTTACTTCCTCGCTAGGAGGGAGTTCCACGGGAAGGGACTCCTCAAAGCCCTCATAGATCTGCCACTAGTGATCCCGCACGGAGTGGCTGGTATAATGCTGCTTATGGCATATAACTCGAGGGCTCCCATAGGGTCACTCCTCTCTAAAGCTGGCGTAGTGATTGAGGACGGCTTCTACGGTATAGTAGCTGCTATGGCCTTCGTATCCGCTCCCATCATGATAGGGAGCTTAGTAGATGGCTTCAATTCCATAGATTTGAACCTGGAATATGTAGCTAGGAGCTTGGGAGCTTCTGAATGGAGGACTTTCATTGAGGTGACTCTCCCGCTGTCCCTCCGCTTCATAATCACTGGCTCCTTACTCTCCTGGGGGAGGGGGATCAGTGAAGTCGGCGCTATACTCATAGTAGCTTATTACCCGAAATCGATGAACGTCCTGATAATGGACAGGTTCTGGACTCATGGCCTGAGAGCAGCTAGTGCTACAGCCTTGCCCCTCTTCTTGATAAGCATCGCAATATTCATGATCGTGAGGTTCTCATGGAGGGAAAGGAGATGATAGAGGTCCGAAATTTACGCGTTGATCTGGGAGATTTCTCGCTCAAGGACATAGACTTGAGCGTGCGTGATGGTGAGTACTTAGTGGTCATGGGACCTACTGGCGCGGGGAAGACGCTCCTCCTTCAGACGATATTAGGATTCGTTGAGCCTAAAGAGGGGAAGATAATAGTTGATGGGAGGGATGTGACGAAGCTTCCGCCTGAGATGAGGGAGTTGAGTTACGTACCTCAGGAATATGCACTATTCCCGCATATGAGCGTTTTCGACAATATAGCGTTCGGGCTCAAGGTGAGGGGAGCGAGCTCAGCGGAAGTCAGGGAGAGGGTCAGGGAGATATCTGAGATACTGAGGATATCGCACCTCCTCGGGAGGAAGCCGATCACTCTGAGCGGAGGGGAGAAGCAGAGGGTAGCTCTAGCTAGAGCGCTCATAACAGAGCCTAAAGCAGTCCTAATGGANGAGCCCCTCTCAGCTATTCACAGGAGCTTGAGGGAGGAGCTTCAAGCGTTCCTGAAGGAGATTCATTCTAGACTCGGCTTCACAGCTATTCACGTGACTCACGATCATCTGGAAGCTAGCTACTTAGGGGATAGGATAGCTCTGATCGCGGGGGGTAGGGTCGTCAAGATCGGGAGGTTAGAGGAACTGAGGGATGATCCCGAGGCATCCGATTTCATAGGGCCTGAGAACATCCTTAGAGGGAGGGCTGAGAGGAAGGAAGGGTTTACAATCGTTAGAGTGAATGATATCGAGTTTATCTCAGCTTACGAATCTGAAGGAGATGTCCTAGTCATCGTGAGGCCTGAAGATATATTCGTGCACCCATCGGGCGAGCTCCCGAAGGTGAGCGCGAGGAACGTACTGGAGGCTCGAGTCTTAACTGTGAGATATAGGCCCCCTATTTACGAGATTTCCCTAGAGACCTCTGGAGTCAAGCTGAGGTCCTTCTTAACGAAGCAAGCGTTAGAGGAGCTCGATGTGAGAGAGGGGAGGAGGATTTTGATATCGATGAAAGCATCAGCTCTAAAGCTCTTACCATCCGTGAGACCCTGAATCATCTCCTCACAGCTATGACCTTACCGGGGAACTCTCCCATCAAGAACCTAGCCAATCCCGATTCCTCGAGCTTCCTACTGCCCCTACCTATTATCACGAGGATGAAGTCATATATATCCGCTTTAGCTAAGGAAATCGCGACTTCCCTCGGCTCACCGAACTCGATCCTATAAGTCACCTCGAGGCCCATCCCCTTCAGCTTAGATGCTATCCTGTTGAGGAGCCTCTGAGCATTTATCCTCTCCTCCTCCACCTCCCCCGAACTGAGCCCCGTGGGATCTATTATTGAGGTGAGATGGACCTTATATCTACCCTTAAGAGCACGTGCTATATCCTCAGCTACATCCTCATCCTCATAAGGCCTTATGAATGCTATAACGCTCCTCCTATACTCAGCTGGTCTCATCTCATTAGCGGATACTCTCCCTAGGATCGGTAAGCCCGCTAACTTCCTGTAGCTCACATACGTTATGATACCTATGAGGAGCCAGAGGAGGGCTAAGGACCTCCCGATCTTGTGCAGCAAGACTACTATGCTGAGGAGAACCCCAACTGACAGGAGCCCTATAGTTGCAACTAAATTTATCCCCCTCCCCCCTATCCTCAGGTCCCCCGGAACTCTCCAAGGCCTATAGGCATCTCTATCTATCTCCCTCAACTTGGGAAGTGAGAGGTGGACTAAAAGATATGAGATGAGACCAGCGACTGTATAAACGTCAGCTATCTTCTCTAACTCCCCCAGGAAGCTCATCAAAATCGCTATGACCCCCGAGAATATTATAGCTCTAACGGGAGTTCTACTCCTTCTACTAACTTTAGAAAGATTTTCCGGAATAAGCCTGAATTTTCCCATTGAGTAGAGTACCCTAGATACCCCTATCACACCAGTATTTGAGGAGGCAAGTGTTATCACGAAACCCGTGAATGCTACAAAGATAGAGGCATAACTCCCTATTAAAGGGACTGATTCCACTATGATAACCATGGACATCTCCTTGTGTATTGCGAGTGCCTCCCAGCCAGCTACTCCTAGGGAAGCTATAGAAATGCCTATGGCGAAGATGAGGACGGAAATTGCTGAGAGCTTCGTCGCCACTGGGATCCATTTATATGGTCTCTTTATCTCCTCTGATGTTTGGGCTATGGACTCTATCCCTATGAAGGAGCTCATAGCGAGCGTAGTGCCATATAAGAAGTTCTGGAACTTCAAATCGAGCCCAGGTATGTAAGAGACATCCTCATGTATGTCTGGAGCTCCGAACTCGCCTAAGTTTCTTAAAAGCCCCGATGGATCTTGCAATATGAGGAATAAACCGGAGCCAAGTATGAAGGCCTCGACAGCGAGATCTATCGCTACTAGGGCCTCAGTGAAGATCGTGGATTCCCTTATCCCTATGATATTGATGATGAGGAGGAAAAGTATTAAGATCGTGGTCGTTAAGACTAACCCGCTGAGACTTAAGGGACCTATCCCAATGGAGAGTTCCCTTATGAAGGGGAAGAGGAAAGATAGGTATCCAGAAGAGGAGAAAGCGAAGAGAGATATATCAACGATATAGCTTAATATGAGGAACCATCCAGCTAGGAAGCCCATATGATCCCCTAATCCTCTAGCAGCGAATATCTGGGCCCCTCCAGCTAGAGGATATGTTGAGCTGAGCTCCGCATATGCGAAGCAGATCGTTACATAGACTATAGCAGCTATGAGGAATGAGAGAGGCGCTGCTCCCGCTGAGAATAGGAATACGATACCCATCGCCATGTATATATCGGCGCCGACATCAGCATAGCCCATTGAGAAAGCGCCGAAGAGCCCAATTTCCCTCTTCAGTGTGATTTCATCCCGTTTAGATGCTTCTTTTCCCACCCGAGCCCACCCTTTTCAGCCCACTGCAACTACGTTCAATTTATTAACTTTCCCTCTGGAGAGCTCGCGCTCAAGTTGGAGCTTCAAGCTTATTCTAAATCAAATAAAGAGATAAGAAAATTCAATAGTATAACTGACGAAGGCTTAAAGAATTTCCATTCTTCACATAATTATTTTTAAATTTCATGAAAATTATGAAAAATCCTTTTATTCTAGAAATTCGGTTAAAGGGAGGGTCAGCATGGGTGTGAAGGATAGGATACTCGAGGAGCTGAAGTCCGGTCCTAAGTCCTTAGAGGAGCTAATTAAGGCCACAGGAGCTAAAGTGGGTGTGGTGAAAGGTCAACTGACGAGATTGGAGAAAGCCGGGAAGGTGGAGAGGACTGATGATGGAAAATATAAACTGAAATAAACAATATTTTTCAAATCTTTTCTTTATGAAATCTATTTCGGATCATATATGAATTTCCGCTTAATCGTCNTGAGCGATCGCAACTAGTCCATGAGATTNATGAGATCAAATTCCTGCTTATCACGATAATCGGAGTCCTATACTTCTCTGAGAGTTTCTCTATTGAGATCCTAGCTATTACTTTCCTTANGGTTCCTCCGAATGTCCCCCTGACTAAGAGGAGCATGTCATGACCTTGTAAGCATTCCTCTATACCCGTGAGGATGCTCCTGGAGAGCACAACTCTAACTCTGGCTTTCATCCCTCCTCTCTCAAGCTGTTCAGCTAGCCTCTTCAACTTACCCTCCCACTCAGCTAGCTCCTCTGAGAAGGTCTCCTCATCTAGGGGAGCCGTCATAGGGATCCTGATGACATGCAATAATGTTATCTCAACATTCTGGATACCGATAACCCCAGATATGAGAGCTCTAAGCTTATCTGGGGAGAAATCCTCTATTACTGGGAATAATATCCTCCTGGGATTCTCGCTCACTCCTCTAAGATCCTCCCTCCTCTCTTATGGGTGTGAAGCACGACGAAGCTGTTGGTCCCCCTGACTCCCTTCAGATCCATCAGCTTCCTGAGTATCTTGCTCCTGAACTCCTCGATAGAGTCGACCTCTATTACAGCGACTATATCGTAATCACCTGTCACCTCGTAGAGGTCGACGACTTCATCTAACTCCATCAACCTCTCGACTACGTTATCGAGCTCACCTAAGTGAGTGTATATGTTCAGGATCACTAGCATAATTATCTACCCTGAGCCCCCTCATTATCTTAAAAAGGTACTCGAGCCGTCATCTCATCGCCCTTATTATCGGTATCACGAGAGCTATCGAGAGAGCTATGTACGAGGGGAGCCACGAACTCACTCCGGACATCGAGATTATGGGGAGGAAGCTGCTCAAGTACGGGATGTAAGATGTGGATCCTATCTCGAGGGGCTCCTCCCCCGCTAGGTGATAGAGGATCAGTGAGAGCGAGGAGGCCAAGAACCAACCTAAGTAATTGGTCAGCGGTACCCCGAACCACTCACCTCCCGCCTCCCACACCCAGATGCCTCCCTCGACCATCACAGGGTCTAGCGCCATATCTAGAAGGACCATCAGTGAAGAGGCAGTTAAGATCCTCATCCTCCCCGGGGAGATGTAGAGGGAAGCTAAGTAGCAAGTGTAAATGTAAATGCCCCAGGCTATTATCACTGGGATGGGGACTCCTCGAAATGTGAGACCCTCGAAAGCTAAATAGCGGTAACTCCCGAAGGGGATGGAGTAGTTCAAGCCTACGAACTCGAAGATGAATCCTGATATGGATCCGAATATTGGGAGGAGAATTATCCTCCTCGCTCTAGTGCTCATGAGCAATAGAGATAGAGAGAATAGGATCAGCATCAGGGAATCAGCCGTTCCCCTAGCTCCGATTCTCCCCAGGATCGCATTGACTATATAACTGAGCGAGAGGAGGAGAACCGAGGCCTCTACGATCCTTCCCATAGGGGTCACCGCGGGCCGCCCGCTTATTACCTTTTAAGCGCTTAGGTTGGGGTGGAGATCGGTCCATCTTTATGACGAAATCCATCGCCTTCATCAACTCCTCTACTAGAGTCCTCTCCCTCTCATTCAATCCGCTCCCCTTATCGTCGAAATCCTTACCGTAGTAAGCGTTGCCCACGAAGGTCTTAGAGGAATAGATGCACTTCAGCAAGAGGTCCGGATCCCCTGAGTGCAAGTAGATCGTTAAGTCATTTATCACGAGGGCATCCGTAGGTCTTGAAAGAAAGGAAATTAGGATAGGTCTTATCTTCTCCTCATTATCCCTAGCCAACCTTAAAACTTCTTCAGCGTTTCTGCCCTCGATCCTGGGAGCGTGCAAGCCCTCTGGCCTCTCGCAATTCTCTACACTCATGTAATTCGAGAGGGGGAGGCCCACTCCTCCCCTCCCCGGGGCGAAATCCATCAAAGTCAAGCTCCCTATTTGACCCATCAAGCCCCTCACTATCTCAGCTGTCAACTTCGTCTTCCCGCTCCTGAGCCCACCGATTATGAGGGTCCTCTTCCCCACTAGGAGTTCATATCGCATCCTTAATTCCAATCTTCCTCAACCCCTCCAGGACTAAGTAGCCAACTATACTACCCGGAACTGAACTCATCGCCCATGTCACCCAAGTGGCCGTGAGGAGGAGCGATCTACCGACTAAAGGAGCTACTATGAGGGTCGCTATAGTCCCACCTATGAAGACAGTGCCTAGAGGCTCTGAGAGTGCCGCTAGCTCCTCCCTCATCCTCAACTTCTTGAGTAACCAAGAGGAGAAACCGACTACTAGAGCTCCTGGGATACCCCCGGGGTAAGCGAAAATCGTCCCAGTGCCCATCGCTATCCTAATAGTCCCAATTATCACGGAGATGAGAGCGGCCCACCAAGGCCCTAAGAGGACTCCAGAGATCGCGTTTATCAAGTGCTGCCCTGGGTAGACCTTGAAAGCTAGTATAGGGAAGGACAAGAAGGGGGATATCACGACGCCCAACGCAGATAGGACTCCAGCTGTGACTAACTTCCTCATCCTCATGCTATCGCCCTAGCCACTTGAGCTAAGGAGAGAGCGTCCCTCCCGAGGAGGACTATCATGGGCTCCTTCCCCCAATCCCCTCTGTGGAATATGGCATCGGGGACCCTGCCCACTCTCTCGACAGCTACTCTGACTCCCCAAGGTATCGTCGCTCCCTCCCTCGCTTTGACTTCGGGAGGCTCCTCCCTCCTATCGTACCACGAGACCCTCAGCCCCATACTCTCGAGCTTCTCCAAGTTCTCATCGCTGTAAGCTATATTCATAGCTGCCCTTATCTCCCGATCGTAGAGCCTCGATGTGAGGATGTACCTAGCTAAGTGATCGCTCGCACCGAACTCCGGGTAGGAAGTGGCTTTGAGCTTCCTCCCCACTAAATGGATCCTCCCAGGGACAGCAGCGATATCGTATGAACTTCTAGCGTACGGGAGGCTCATAGCTATATTGATCCCGACCTCCGGAGCTATCTTCCTGGCATCCTCTATTCCCTCGAGTATCCTGACTGCTTCAACTACATTCATCACTGTAGCGTATCTCTCAGATTCATTGTAGAGAGAGGCCATGGGGTTGAGTGGCCCGTGCCCCTTCCCCACGGGTATCCCGTACATTATAGCGTGAGTGACCAATTCCTTAGCCACTCTGAAGGCTTCCCTCAGGTCCTTCCCCTTAGCTAATTCAGCAGTTATCGCAGCTGAGAAAGAGCATCCAGTACCGTGAGTGTTCCTGCTCTCCAATCTAGGGGCCCTTAGCTCCATGAAATCCCCCTCGTAGAAGAGGATATCGATGCTCTCGCTCCCCTCTATATGGCCTCCTTTCACTATCACTCCCTCGGGCCCCATATCAGCTATGAGCTTAGCAGCTCTCTTAGCGTCTTCAACGCCCCCTATCCTCATACCAGTTAGGACTTCAGCTTCCCTAGCGTTAGGAGTCACTACCTTAGCTATTGGAAGCAGCTTCCTGATCAAAGATCCTATAGCGTCCTCTCTAAGTAGAGGAGCTCCGCTCTTCGCTATCATGACGGGGTCAACGACTAAAGGGATCTTATACTCATCTACTTCTTCAGAGACAGCTTCTATTATCTCAGAGGTATGCAACATACCTGTCTTAGCTGCATCTACGCCTATATCACTGACTACAGCCTCTATCTGAGCTCTAATCACATCGACACTCACATCCTGAACTGCTCTAACCTCTCTAGTGTTCTGAGCTGTTATAGACGTTATGGCAACCGTTCCGTGAACGCCCAATGCTGCGAAAGTCTTTAGATCCGCTTGTATACCTGCTCCCCCGCCTGAATCACTCCCAGCTATCGTGAGAGCGACTGGGACCCTCTTAAGATCTATCCACACCAAGCTTCCACCTCCCTAAAGCGTATTGAGCGAGGAGGGATGAGAGGAAGGAGGGCACGCTAGCCCCGAGGTCGGGGAAGTATATAGCTATNANGCTGTAGACTATGAGCCCTATCGACCAAGAAAAGACGGATCTCTTGACTAACTTAGGGGCTCTCTCGTAGAACTCCTCGAGCTCGATGTCCCTCCTCCTCACTAAGAAATATTCCGAGATGACGACACCGAAGAGGGGGATGAAGGAAGCCCCTATCATGAGGAGGAACCACTCGTAGTTGGATAGGGGCACGAAGAAAGCTATCAAAGCGGATACAAATATCACGGGGACTATTATCTTCCACTGCCTGAGCCTCGGGAATATGTTCTGCAGGGAGACAGCGGAAGAGTACACGTCAGCGTAAGCGTTATCGGTCTCATCCACGAGTATCGCGATTAAAGCGACCCCACCCAAGTATAAGCTGAGTATAGATGCTGCGATGAATTCCTGTCCGGAGATAGCGGCTAAAGTAGCTCCCAAGAAGTAGAACCACGTATTAGCAACTGTATATCCTATGAGAGTGCCCAAGAAACTCGACCTCTCCCTCACGCTGAACCTGTTGTAATCCGAGACTAGGGGCATCCAGGAGATCGGCATCGCTATGACTAAATCTAAAGCTAGCGTGATAGGGAGCTCCCCAGTCCCATGAGACCTCACCTCTGATGTGAAGGCCTGGTAAGTTATCCATATCGTAGATAGGAGGACGAGCCAGACGGCGAACCTCTCTATCCATTTCCTGACGAACGCTAAGGGCCCTCCTATCGCTAACATCAGGACTATCAGTGAGAAGAGGACGAGCCAAAGGATACCTGAACTGATCTCCCCCGAGGATCAAGGATGCTGAATCGCTCATGACCTTGAGCTCGAAGGCTGTCCATCCTACTAACTGGAGGAAGTTCAATAGAGTCGCTAAATATGAACCGTATGTGCCGAAGATAGGCCTCAAGGAGACCATTGTCGGGACGCCGTATTTAGAGCCTATGCTCCCAGCTAGAGCTAGGAGGAGGCTCCCCAATATGGAACCGCTCAAGGATATGAGGAGAGCTTGCTCTATGGTCAAGGAAGGTATCATCAGAGCACCAGCTTGGAGGACTAAGAGCCCGACTCCTAGGCTGAACCAGAGGAAGAAGAAATCTATAGCCCTGAGTACTCTCGCTTCTCTGCTTACAGGCTCAACTCCCCACTCAGGAGGAGCTCTCAACAACTTCCCAGACATGTTCCCCTCCCGAAGACGCCGGAGGGAGGGGTGGGCCAGCATAAGGAGAAGGGCGCTCTCCCTACGCCGGCATTACCCGGATCAGGTTCTAGGGGTCGGCAGCGCACCAGCTGCCCTCTCAGCCGGGTTTCTCCCAGCTCCCCCGGCGCCCTCTAATACCTCTAGCTGATGATACCTTAAAAGTTTTTCCTTATGGGATGCGGACTCACTGAGGGTCACTGTAGTAAGCATAGGGCCATTGAGCGCTTATTTTTGTTTCTCTCCAAGCGTTGTAAATAAATCCTAACAGCTCGCGTAGTGAAGTAATCAACTTTTTATTATCTCCCTAGTCCCTTCAGCTATCTTCATATGAGGGAGGCTAGAAGATGAGCCTCAAGAGGATCAACATATCCGAGGACTTCTGGAGGGGAGTTAAGGAGCATGTTATGGAGCTTCTAGCTGGAGATATATTGCAAGCGGGCGTTGCTTTGATAAAACCGGGGGAAAGATACCCACCTCAGGGCTATAGCTCTCACTCAGAGAGCGATGAGCTATCATTCATGTTCTCAGGAACTCTTAAGTTCTGCACTGATAAGGAGGAGATTGTGCTCAAGCCGGGGGATCTACTTCTCAATCCGAAGGGCACGCCGCATTACATAGAGAACATAGGGGATGAGGAGGTCAGGGTCCTCTGGGTCCTGGCTCCTAAGATAAAACTCTAAATTTTTTAGGGTATAGGGTGTTAATATGGCCGCTCAGTTCAAGAGGAGAATTGAGAAGCTCGCATCTCTCATGCAGAATTCAGGTATCTCAGGCGCTATAGT
>Ga0065719_100268_pt1 | contig 26098 bp, 36 predicted proteins | sample GBSCel85sediment_FD_59106 | JGI IMG/M metagenome (GOLD analysis project Ga0065719, IMG submission 59106) | Hot spring sediment microbial communities from Great Boiling Spring, Nevada - Cellulolytic enrichment CS 85C v3 (version 3) | ecosystem: Environmental > Aquatic > Thermal springs > Hot... | reverse complement strand
GCTTGGGGCTGGTCATCATGAAGATAAAAAGATATAATCTTCAAAAACAGTGGGATGAAGAAATCTTTGACGACAGCAAGTGCTCTGAGTGTAAATTGGATTTGAAAATAGAAAGCATAAGAGCGATGAAAAATAGAAGGTCGTTTTATGTTTATGAGATTGTATTTCAAAATAGACAAAAATTCTTTCTTTGCGAGGACTGTTTCAACAAACTTATTCGCGAATCCGTAAAGCTATTGCTTTAGCTCCTTGCTTTCCTCACTCTTAGCTCCTTTCTTGAATCTTCTATAGACGTATTCGAGCACTACTGCAGTTCCCATACCCAGTAGGAATGCTATTACCTCAGACATCATTAAAATAGTTGGAAGATAAATATTTAAAGGTGGTTAAATGGATTTTATCAAGAAAATTTTGAAGAACATAGAATTTAGAATAAGGGTCTACCTATACACTCTTTCCTTAAACAGATATCTAAAAGCAATAGAGGATTTTAAGAGAGCGACAAGAGAGTATGAGAGAGCTCAACAGAGTTTTCTTAACTATCTAAAAGCTAATAACTTTCAAATCGAAATAGTAAACCAAGCTGAAAAAAATCTTGAAGAAAAGAACAAAATAAGGTATATAGGTTAGCTTTAAATAATTGAAAACTATTAAAAAATATGGCAGTCGAGTCTCAAATAGAGAAAATAGCAAAAACAATAAAAGGAGCACGTTGTTTGAGAGGGAATGTTTTAGTATCTTTTCCAAAACTTCATCCAAGAAGAAGAACAGAACTGAAAGAGCAACTCGAAGCAATAAGAAAAACAATGTGCGAAACTTTTGGAGGAACGACAGAATGGGAAGGAGAGGGATGCTGGGTTGACAATTCTGGAAGAACAATATGCGAGCCAGTAAGAGTTTATTATTCGGCACATCAATGTTTTGACGATGCTGAAAAAGCTGAGAAATTCTTTGAAACACTAAAGAGAGTTGGCAGGGAAGCAGAACAAGAAGCAGTGTTTATAAACGCGGAGGGAACATCATACATATTTTCACCGAGTGAGGAAGAAAAAATAGAAAAGAAGAAAAAGAAGAAATAAATCTAAAAGTAATTAAAAANCTGGTTTTTCCTTATTCTTAATTNNAAANTTAAATGGTGGTTTCTATGCCAAAAACCAAAGCTAAAGAGTCGAATAAAGAACAAACTGAAAGTTTATATGATATTGAATTAAAAAATCAGCTAAGTAAAGACCCTTGGTTGAGACACCTTTTTAATAAAATTGGAAAATATGTGGTAGCTGTGTTGAAAGATGATAAAGTAGTGGAAGGGAGGTTAGCCTCGATAGAATTTCTAAGAGGCTACATAAGAATAGAGATTCAGGATTACGATGCAACACACTTTCTTGATTTTAGGAACATAATAGATTTAAAGGTTTTGGAGGGAGAACATGACAATAGACGAAAGAATTGAAAGTCAAGAGTTTCGGGCAAGCGGTGGATTGGATTATGCTTATCAAGTAGCGAAAATAGTAATAATGCCAGGCACCGAGGAAAAGGAACCCAAGCTTGGTATTGAAATAAGGCTTGTTCCTAAAAGTGAAGATGAGGATAAGGCAGAAAGATTTAAGCCGAGAAGCTTTTTCGTCAATAAAAACGAAATCCATATCTGGGATAGGTTGATATTTGAAATGATTAAATTTAGATGGAGGTTTGTAAAGAAAGAAAGAGAGTTAGCTCAAGAATTTCCAGACCTTCTCGATATAGTGAAAGAGTATTACATAAAAAGAGTCAGAGATGCCATTGAGGAAGGATTAAAATATTGAAACTAAAATACATTTAGAGTGAGCTTTATGGCATTCGCTGTTTTGATAAAACTTACTGATGATTCGCTAAAGATATGTCAAGATATTGCAAAAAGAGANCCTTCTTTCAATTTCAAGATTGACGAAAAATACAAAAAGATTGTCATTTTTGCAAAAGACTTGAGTGATGCCTATAAAAAGGGTTACTGGCTAAAATACAAAGCAAACTGTGGAAATTTCAACATAGTGAGGGTGGTTGAATGAGAGAGTTTCTTGAAGGAGAAGTTACGCTAACTGAATTGTCGCCGAGCGAAAAATTAGATGCATTATATGAATTTATTTTGGAACTGCCTGATAGGATAGAAAGGAAGAGGGTCTATTCTCTTTTTCCAAAAATGTCTAAATATCAAATAGACAGAGTTATTAAGATTCTTAGCTTTAGCGACATACTTGCTACGCCATATGGTTATGTAGTAAAGACAGATAAAGCAAAGGAAATAGAGAGAAGGGGGTTATTATCAACAGATTTTGAAGAAGCACCACTATGGATTAGGAAGTTTATAGGAAGAAAAGCTATAAAAGTTGAGATATTTATTGGTTCTGATAGTATTACTGGTTATAACGTTCACTATAACTATCTAAGGAGAGAGTATACTTTGAGAGATGATGAAGGTAACTTAATGAAGAGGTTTAGAGAGCTTGGAATCGCTGTAACATTTAGTATAGAAACTGAGGGTCATCAAGTTCTTGTATGCGAGATTTGTGCTTGGACTTTTGTTCCAAGGATGCACCCAAATAGAATGGATAATGTCATAGACAATTTGGCAAAATTCTGCAACGATGTAATGCGTGTTTACTTCGGAATTCCTATAGAAACTGAAACAATAAAGGCTGGTGTCGAATACTTAAGCGACGAATGTGAACTACCGATTAGAGAAGCAACGTTTACAATTGATAAAGTCATTTGGGAAGAGGCAAAGTGTGAAATTGAATATAGTCACTTAAAATATGCTTATACGCTAAGAGAAGGAGAAATAGAAAGGATATTAACGAGAGCAGAAGTTACTCCAAGAAGAATTTCTGTCTTAAGGAGCGAGTTTTATAGAAGGCATCCTACCTTATCGCCAGTTGTTCCGCCAAGAAGTAGGCAAGCATCTTTAATATCTTTTAGGTGAAAACCATGAGGTATGTGTTTAAGATAGATAAGGATAGAAAGCTAACTTTTGACCTTTTTAAAGAAGATTGGATTAAAATGGTAAAGAGTGTTTTATCAAACTATGGGTTAAAGGTAGTGGATGTTGTAATAAAAGAGTCTCCAAGCAAAAGGGGGTATCACATCTGGGTTCATGCGGAAGGGGAAGTCGAATTGAAACCTATTGACATAGCAAAGATACAGTATATTATTGGGGATGATGAGACAAGAAGCTATTTGGCTGTTCTAAGGATTGAGAGAGGTATAGCACACTGGAATAAGATGTTTGATAAGATTATATGGAAAAGAGAAGACGACTTCCAGTTAAAAAGATGTGAGGAAATTCTTTTCAAAGATAGATTAACAGATGATGAAAGAAATTATGTTATAAATTATCTAAGGGAATTATTTAATTCTATGAAAGAGCTAAAAGAAAGAATTAGGGAGATTGGGGAACAGAACTTCTAGCACAAACAATAACTCTATCTTTGAAATCTACCACACACTCTCTTCCATTTAATCTTTCATTTTCTATCCATTCTTTTATTGTTTCGAGTTTTTCTTTTGGGTCAATGTCATAAATAACAACTTCATTAACTGGTTTATCGACTCTAATTATTCTCAATTTTCTATTATCTCTCATAAAAGAATGATATTCTAGCTTCATAACTCTTCTACCAAATCAAGTATCCTAAGGCTTTCATTCAAATCTGGGTCGACATGCCTTCTGAAATCTATCTCTCCAACAACTTCTTCGGTCTCTAAATACCCTTCTCTCTTCTTTTTTATAAGCAAAACTTTATCTGGCTTAACTATACCAATTCCTCCCTTCTCATCGTCATATGCAAACCTTCTTAATTTATCGTAAACCTCATTATTGTAAACGAATCTAAACTCATCAGCTATTCCTTTTTCCTTCATTCTTTTTAGAATTAAAAGCCACTGATGGTCTTTCGGTATTTGAATTGAATGCTCAACGCTTTCCTTCTCAGAAACATGCCTACCTAATTCAAGTTTTTCTTCCATTTTCAAACTCACCAATAAATAAAAAGAGGGGGAAAGTTACTTTACGTTACTTGTCTTTAGCTTTTTCTTTACTTTTTTCTCTTCCTTATCTCTTCTTTTCCTTTTTTATTCCCAATTCTTTAGCTTTCTCTCTCAGACAAACTGTATATGCATATCCTGATCTACCTTTACATTTTTCGACAACTGGTCTCATTTGCCCAAAATACTTCTCTAAAGGTGCTGGTTTCTCTCCTCTACGAAATCTTAATGAACCAATGTATACTTTTCCTGGTGCGAGTGATGTCGAAGCTACTCTCAATGCTGGATGCTTTGAAAGTTCATACAATTGCTCACCACTTAGCCAAATCTTCATTATTCACCACCTACCCTTTTTTAATTTATTCTTAATTTTTGCCTCTAATTTCTTTCATCGGCATTCTATGTATAGATTATTAGGGAGGTTTTTAAAACTATAAGTAAATACAATTTAAAGCAAGAAATCTTAATATAAGATTTTTAAACTGAAAACACAAATAAATAAATGAGAGCCTTACATCCCATACAAGTGCAAATAATTCGAAATCTGTATGAAAATACAACGTCGTTATACAAAATTGCGGAAAAATTGAACATTCCTTATCCAAAACTCATTTATCACGTCTCTCAACTATATAAAAAAGGACTGTTAGTTAAAACAAACAAAAATGAAAAAATAATATACAGGGTTAATAAAAAGGTTGTGAAAATTACATACGACAAAAAGGGAAATATCATTATTTGGTTGAAGCTTCCCCGCTCTTAACGTTTTTTGAAAATATCTTAAACATCAGTAAAATATCGTGCAACGTTTTTGATGTTTCAAAATCCTTTTTTGCAATTTCTAACATCTCTTCCTTCTTTTTCTCATCCTTTTCCTTTAAAGCGATATGAATGTCCTTAGCACCAACTTCAGTAAACTGCAACATTGCACCAAGTATATGTTTGACTGTGCACCATAAACCATATTCTTTTAAATAATAAAGCCTTGGCATATGCTTCGCTCTTTCTTCNCTAATTAAGTTGAGTGTTTCATTCAACAATTCAAAAAGTTTTTTGTTATACTCTACATCCTCACCTTTGTTTATCTTCTCAACAACGGCGTTCAACGCTTGGCTNAAATGCTTTTCAGCACTCCATAAATCCGCAANTGCCCACATTAAATCTTCATCTCTATCAATATCTGCTAAGTTTATCTTTCCTTCATCCATTTTAACATGCCTCAAAAATCTTTCTCAACTTTTCAATAATCTTCTCTCCAATACAACCATCAGAAGAACGAATAGCTAAATCCAATTCGTTCTCACTTTCACTACCCAAAATTTTCTTGATTATGTCTAGCACTCCCATCTTATTCACTACCGATTACTTCTTCAAGCTTTTCTTTTGGAACAACCTTTCTCTCTATCAACTCTCCTCCTCTGTAAATATCGCATNCCACATTCTTTCCTTCTTTATCTACCCTACAAACTATTGTTTTTTCAACATCCATCTTNTCNGCCATCAAATCACCCTTTATACGTTCTCATTAACTCTTGAACGTCCCTCGGATTTCCTTTTGTTATTATTGGTTTGTCCCCAACTACAGCAAAGCCAGAAACTTGATGAACCATATCCTTCAAATATCTCTTTCTTACGCAAATCAAAGCACCNGTCTCTTCGTCCCTTATGCAAGTTTCATCAATTCTTTTTTCCTTGTTAACGCTGAGATTTTCTCCAAGCTCCTCTATTTTCCTNTGCAACTTCTCAACCAATGTTACATCGCCATCAACAGCCACAAACTCACCTCCTTTTTNAACTTAAATTTCTATGTTTAAATATCTTTTCTTAAACACATAATTCATATACTCATTAAACGTTCCTATAGCAGAGAATTTTACATTCCACACCCTTCTGTTAAGAAACACTTCCTCTTCTAACACTAACGAGAATGGCGTTAAGTCTTTTCCAGTAACCCTCTCCATAAATCTCGCATGAGGTCTTTCTGTTTCAACAGCATATGTAACAACTTTTGAGCCAGAGACATCCATTCCTAGCAACAAAGAATTGGGAAATAAATGGTTTACACAAAACGGACACTGCAATTGAACAACATCAATCCATACTTTTCTTTTCATCATTACCACCTAAATTTCGAGCTCAGCCAAGTTTAATCTCCCGAATATACTCCAGAACTTTGGAACTTTTTCAAAATCTTCTGGATATGGTCTGCCTCCAGTTAGATCGACTACTGGCATAAACTTTGATAAATGCTTTACTTCAACCTCATTGTATGGTATTTCTGAAACAACGTATCCTCCGCTGTAGATGTATATCTTTTTAACATCAGTGCCCAAAAACTTATCAAAATCTGTCCAATCTATTACTGCAAACGTCTTGATGNTCTTGAAGAGGTTTTCTTTATATTCATCCCAATCTATTTTTCCAAACATCACTCAACCTCCTCCTTTCTCTTCTTAAGCTCCCTCATCTCTTTAAATCTTGGTATTATTTCAACCCTCTTTAATACCTCCTTTATAAATATTTTTTTCTTTTCATTTTTTAATATCATTGCCGTATACTCTAAACTGTTTCTTATATGCTCAACAAANGCAAATCCCATTTGTGCNGTTGGAACTTCATCTAATCTAACATCAAACATGTAAGACAAGAAATTAGTAACATCCTCTCTAAACTTTGAAACAGCCTCTTTAATGCTGGTTTCTTCTCTACCTTCAAACAGCTTTTGGTATTTGCTCAAAAAACCAATTACCTCATAGGATAGTTCTACTATACTTTGTCTAAACATTATAAACGGAATTCTCGTATCCGTTCTTAGCTGAAGAGCATTCATATATCTTCTATACCTCTCTGTGCACTCTTTAACCTTATTTATAAGTGCTTCGAATTCCTCATCCCTTAAAATATTTAACGTATCCAAATTCATTCTTTCTCACCTGCTAAATTAACTTGTTTCTTCGCTTCATTCAATTTCTTCAGTTCCTCTGCAAATACCTCTAACTGATACTCTATATCATCCATTTTCAATTTTTCTATATACTCGACAGCCTTCTCTATAAACTTCTTAAACTCTTCACTTTTCTCATTTTCACAAGCACTACAGCTCATTTTTTNGNCTCCTCCTTCTTTTCAGCCTCGAGAGCTTTAACTTCTTGAGCCCTAACTACATTCAATATATCACTCAGCATCGTCTTAAACCTATTTTCAACTTTTTCCCACACTACCTCATCTATTGGTTTGCCGTAAGCTTCCTCTAGCTGAGATCTCGCATTTTTAAGTGCATCCGACAGAATCCAGTTTATTCTTTCAACTATCACTTGATTCATTAAACCTTCTAATGCTGAGGTATGTATTGTTGCCATGTCTCTCATCAAATCTTTTATTTTGTCTGCTTGACTGACTATTAATGCTTGGTTTAAGTCTGCTCTATATGATGCTAAACTGAGCTCAGATTTCAATTTCCGATTCTCCACCAACAGTTCTTGATATTTTTTCTCCACAGAATATTTTTCAGATTCCAACGTTTCTATCTCGCTTTCGAGCTGAGCTATTCTCTGCTTCAAACTTTCAATAATTTTGTTGGTTTCTGCTGACATAGATGGGTTTTGAATAATTGTACCTACAGTTTTCCCTTTAACATCAACTGGAGAGTTGAAAACACCAGACAGCAGTGTTTTAACGAAATATGGCTGGTCGAAAATGTCTGCAATAGTAATACTTGGGTCAGGTTTAATTCTTGCAAATTTAGTAGACTTGGGATGAGTTTTTAGTAAAATATGGACCTCGCTACCAAGACCGTTTTCATATTCTTCTTGTTCGAAGCCAGCCAAATACTTATACTTACCTCTTTGACCAAATATCTCTCCTCCACCGTAGGGAACGTAAACAACGTTTAGAGGCTTTAAAGTTTTATCTGGAGTTTCAAAAAACGGAACCCAAACAACCCTTCTTCTTCTTTTCTCCTCTTCAAGCTGTTTTCTTTGAACATAAGCCTTTTCAAGAACCTTAACCTCTTGCGGTTTCTCTTTCTTCAGCTTTTCTTTCAGCTTCGCGATTTCCTGCTTCAATTCCTGATTTTCTGCCAGAAGCTCTGCTATTTGTCTTTGAGCTAGCTTCGGAAGTCTATCCCATACTTCTGGTGTTAGCTTCAAGATGTATTCTTTTTTCCCAAATATTTCCTTCAGCTTTTTCTTTATGTCTATCATTTCATCACTCCTCTATTCCAAACTTTGTTGAAGTAGGCACGGTCGTAAAATGAATTGTTGGTCTTCTCCTCCTTCTAATGTAAATAACAATCAAGAAGACTAGCACTCCAAATAAAGACATTAATATATAATCGCTGAGAGCAAGCGATGGTAGCTCAAATCCAGCCTTTCTAACTTCAAAAGTTGTTATTTGATGCCCAAGATCATCATAAACTTCATAAACTCCTGGCTCNGATGGAACAAACCTTAAAGTGTTTCCACTGGTTATGGACGTTATTACCGCATCGTTAAACTTAACGTTATAGCTACCCTCCTCGCTAAAAGTTATAACCACTTCCTTTCCAACAGTACTTGAAGAAACGTTTGCCGTTACAGGTCTTATTACTCTAATAATTTTTTCAGAAGGCGAATATCCCTGAGCTTCAGCCCTTATGACGTAAATTCCTTCCCTTATAAATGTATATCCAGGAGAATATTCAGTTCCATTTATTGTGATTTTTGCATCCGAAGGATTTGTTGATACAGTTAGAACATCTCCTACCCAAAGTTTATCTGGTGCTATTATAATTACTGGCTCAGGGGGTTTGGGATAAACTAAATCGAACTTGAAGGTTTTAAGAATTCCACCTAGAAGCTTAACATACAGCGTAATGCTTTGAGTTTCATTAACATCAACGTATCCTGTCCATATCCACTTTCCATCTTCTAATAAAACGTTTTCTCCAATCAAATGAGGATTATTCTCCATTTCAACAGTCATTCCAGAACCAAGACCAGATACTGTTATGTTAAATCTTTGTCCTGCGTATATTTCTTTNGGATAATCNACAGTAATGTTTTCTGGAGAAGGCGATGTAACTGCTTTTGTAACTGTTAGAACAAAAGATATTGAGGAAGAAACTATTCTATTGCTNTGCGTTAAACCTTTAACTGTCATTATNGGAGTCCACACGCCTGGAGACAAACCTTTTGTATTTATCTCAACTATAAAAATGGCTTCCTCCCCAGGATTTAGAATTCCTAAATTATACTGAACGGCATTTATCGGCTGTCTTCCTTCTTGAGTAACTATCGTTCCAGAATATTCTATCGTCTTTAAAGCAACAGGCTCGCTTAAACCNTTNCTAAGTATAAACGTTTCCCTTAATGATGTATCTGTAGTTACCGTATTAGCATATTGAGTTGTGTAGAAGCCAAAGTTCATAAACCCTCCTTCAGTAACAGCCTCTCCTTCTGATACATCTATGTTCGTGTTCAAGTACTTTGATGTTATTTCCAATTTAACCAAATCTTGGAATATGTCCAAGACTTTTATTTTTATTTCGCTGGTTGCAAACTCATCATTTATGTTAAAGCTTTTAGATTGAAGCAAATATCCATACTGTAAAATCAGAAGATGGGCAGCTGATTGACTTATGTTTTGAACGTTAATTCTATAATCTCCTGGCTGTATGGTAACGACGTTTCCTGATCTAACCCAAATAGATGTCTTAAACACCTTACCATAAACATGAACTGGCACTCCTAATGTTCCAACAGAAATGTTTCCTTGCCAGTATCCCTCGCTTGTGACAGTAACNTTGAAGTAAATNGTTCCCAAAGAGAATGGTTCTATTGTAATTGTATCGTTTAATAGAGTAACTACTTGAGATATATTTCCAACAAGAGTAACAGATGAATCNAAAGTTTCNTTAGCATCGTTGTAAAGAATCAACGTTTGTAGAGAAGATTCGCCTACAGACAAACTTATGTTTATTGGTATAACACCAAGTGCCTGCAGTGCNGATGCANTANTTGAAATTACAAGAACTGAGACAATCATTGAAATTGCTAGTGCTAGCTCGGTCATCCTCATTTTTTACCCTCCCTCTTTTCAAAAAATTTTCTAACTATATCTTCAACCGCATCGGAAATTGTAAAACCGTGTTCTTTTGCATATTCTTCAATTTTGATCCATAATTCCGCATCTATACTTATACTTTTTCCGCTCTTAACCATAGTTATATTATGTATTTTTGTATTTAAATACTTTACGCTACTCTACTTTTTAGTAATTTCATAATACTTTTTCTGTTTATGTAAACGAAAATCATTGCAACGAGAGCAAAGACTAATAACAATTTACGAGGATCTATTGGAGGAATAACAACTCGAGTTATCGTTATGTTTATAATTCCCCTTGCCTGCACTCTTGTAGATATATCTTCAACTATTATGGTTATGTTGTACCTGCCGTCTGGAGTTGCTTCTGGTATATTAACATAAACTGGAAATCTCACATCAGCATCTTTAGGAACGGCAAGAAAGCCTGCTCGAGTCCATCCATACCTGCTTTCATGAGGTATCTCTACCCACTTCGAATATGGTCCGCTAGGAACTACAACAACTGCACAGCTTGTTTGCTCNCACCTCACAGTATACCAAATTGTTAAATTAGTGGGTCTGCCTGTGTAGTTATATTCTTTTGGATCTAGTTTAATTACAGGCAATACTCCAACTCCNCCACCAAGACCTGGAGAAGGNGTTGGCGGTGTATATGGATAATACTCTAGATATACTTCNTGTTCTCCTGCNGTCATGTTTCTCAATATTACAACAAACTCTGTCGATGTTGTAAAGAAGCCGATATCTGGGTTACCGTCAACCGTCAACTTTACAATATTCCTCGAATCGAAAGCAGGAAGTCTTACTAGCGGTATCTTGTACCACACATCAATATCTTTAGAATTGTTGTTGTAGAAGTATATTCTTGCTTCATAAACATAATTAACAGTTGGCTGACTTATTGACCATATAACTTCGTATCCTGTTCTCGAGGTCCAGGGNACTTGGTAGAACAAGTATTGGTTTGGTAATATTCTGTCTACTATTAAAATTTCTCTATCTGATACACTATCATATGGTAGNAGTTCGCTAATGTTTACTTTAACGTTAGTGAAACTGGTACTTTTCGATTTATCATAAACGTAGAACGATACTTTCCCGCTAACGTTTCCTCCTANCTCAACGTATGTTGAATCATAGCTTATTTTATCTATTATGTAAACTACACCTGGAACAACGTATGTAATATTGCTTGGATTTTCAGTACAACCATCACAAAGATAATCTATAACACCAGCAGTTGCACCGCTAATATAAACAGCATCTATTGGAAGAGGTGTTGAATACCAACTAACTTGTGTGTCGTTAAATCCTTGATAGTTTGTAACTAACACTCTTCTAATCATTGTTACGTTGTTGTCAGTTGCTCTAGCCCATACTTCCTCTGCTGGAAAGTCCTCCTCAGATACAGCTATTTGTGCTCTCGGTAAATAAGAAACTACTCTAATTTGTTTGGTCTGCACCCAATATAATCCTGTTTCTGCATCATCATATACTATAACAGATATATTGTAGATTCCTGGTTTTAGCGGAGCTATAGCCTTGAAGTTAACGCCTTTTGCTAAATCAAACGGCTCTACTACTTCGTTAGATATTTTAGCTAGCTTCTCACCAGCTGGAATGGTAAAAGCATTTTCTCCAGTTTTTATGTATTCAACATATAAGTTAAAAGGTGGTATTACTGGTGAATAACCAGAAGATAAACATGGCACCCAATATGTTGAGGGATCGTACGGAAACTCTCTAACATAGAAATTGCCATCAGCTCCTCTATAAATATATACTGGAAAGTTCTTCGCCCACCACATTATTTTATTATATATACTTGGAGACTCTCTTTCAGTACCAAGTTGAACTGATCTTAAAGTTCCATTAATGTTAGTTATAACATTTATAGATTGAGGAACTTCAGTTATGTCCAAGAATTTGTAGAGATACTGATGACCAAATCTCCAATCGGAATATATAGTTCCTACTTCTGCAGTAAATCCATTAAGCATGAAATCATACATCCCATACATTCTCCAATCTCCTGGTTCAAGTATCCCGTATCCGATTAATATTTTACCAATATCGTACTCTTCGTTTTTTGGAATATTAAGAAAGCCGTATTTATCATAGACTAGGAAATTATGTTGCGGGACCATCCTAAGGCTCTGATCAGTAAACGTCACGCCCGCATCACTCAGAATATACGCTAATGCGACTCCTGGCTCATAATCTGTAGACCATATTGTCACGTCGAAACATCTAGAGGACTGTCTTCCAGTCATTAATTCAGACGTACTAGTTCCCACTTCGAAACCAAACGTTCCGTCTAAATCTAGCAAAATATGCGGGTAGAAAAGAGAGTACCTCCTTGGGCTGTATGTTATGTATATGCTAAACAGACTACCAGCTTGAACAATATCTGGAGAGTTGATAAACACCTGAACATCGTTATAAGGAAGTATCCTTACTGGAAAATGTGCGTATCCAAAATCTCCTCTTTCACTACTAGCAACAACCCAAATGCTATCCAAACCAAACCCCCTAAGAACTTCAATATCGGGAGTTNAAACATTCACAGCTATTATTTTTTCCTCTCCTGGAGAAAGAGATATTTTTGTGGTGTTCGGTGTTGCTATAATATAATGCGGGGTATATATATCGATTGTNGGTTCTTGATCAAAAGGACTATTGTTTTTAACTTTTATAAAAATGGTCTGATTTTTACCCAACCATAATACATATCCTTGGATATCTTTTCGATTTTCTGGATATTGATCTGTTATAGATACTAGTTGAATGTTATAATCGTTTAATGGTATGTATAAGTATGCATTAACAACTTTACCCTTACAATCAGTAAATGGGTTATCATTTATATGCTTACAATCAGTTATCTGGTACACATCAATAACATTTGTTCCGCTTCTAAATCTAGTATATCTATATGGAGTACTATATGTAAATGTTGGGATTATATAATAAGAGGACATCACGTAAATTGTTTTGGTTTCATCATTTAAGGACCATTTAACAGAATATTTTCTAGTATCTCTGAGGGGTCTGTATATCATAAAAAGATACGAGTTATATCCAATATCGTATATGTTACTTATATCAAAATATTTTGAGAAACCAATAGTAGTATTGTGTGTTCCATTATACACAACTTCCATGAAATTAGTCTTGTTAAACAGATAGAATCTAACTTTTACTACAATATCTGGCAGGCTGTACCTACATGTAGAGTCTGGCAATCCTTCCGAAATACTGATATTTATTGTATGATAGCCTGGTGGTATTTTGTAAATCATTTTCCCACCAACATCCTTATATAAGTAACCACACGTACTATCTATGAACTGTCCACATTCGCATACAACAAGCCTTGGTTTTGTATCATCATCAATAGACAACAACACGTCATCTAAATAAACATTCGCCGCTACTCCGTATCTCCTGCCAATATACGTATACTTTGGATAGGTATCAAGAATAACCTCCATTAAAGCATAATAATAATCGCTAGTATTAATTGTGTAACTAAATGTGCTCAAATTCCAACCTAAATAATAAACATCGGTAGTATAACTATTACAAGAATAGCAGTCTAACCCAATACTAGAGCCTGTTACGTATGGAGTTGCTAATGTAAATTCTGGAGTTTCAATAATCATATAACTATCGTTTTTAATCATAAATTTAACAAACATTGAGGTATTAACCGAAGAGAAGTATGAACCCCCTTTCGTGTACTGAATGGTATAGTTTATGTCTATATTTATTGTACCGTTAGGTAAATTAGAATACCTGTATATTGCATAACAAACTTCATTGGGTTTCAGATTCTCACAATTATGATAAGCACCATACAGCTCCTTCATATAGAATGGTTGTAAGTATTGGTTGGTGTTATCAAATTCTATCTTTCTTATATACCTATTAGACATTATGTTCAATACACTTCCATAATAGTTTTTCTCATTCAACATTCTATCATAAAGCCAATCTGGGGATATTATTTGATACGATATTGGATCGATTATATTCAGGGTTACATTAGCACTGGTATAATCGTCTACATCTACATAATATCTTGCTTCTAAAGTCCAATTTCCTTTAGTTAGCGTTCTCCAAGTAAAATTGAATTTTCCGTGNTCATCNGAATAAACGCTACCNAAGTAATTGCTGTATGTTTCATTATGCTCGTATAGNTGAATTTCCNCATTTGCTAATGGATTTCGAGATAGAATTATTGTACCGTTAACNAAAACNGTTTCGTTTAATCCGTATGTTGTTTCTTCTGTAAACAAGATAATTGATGGATATACTNTTTNATATGTAAAATGAAATATAGTNAGGGAAAGTATATTTGAGAGCTGTTCGAATAGTCTGGTGAAGTAGGAAAGAATAATAGATTTTATGGTCTCTATATGAATGGAGGTTGATANATTATATTCTGTTTTAACCTGCTCTGAGTTAAATAATGATAAGGAGGAGGTTATATTAGAGTATATACTCAATAAAGATGATACATTCTCCTCATACCTGCGATACACAAAAATGTTCTTTGATTCAGTGGACTCGAGCCCAGTACTAGAGTTAGCGTAAACAATTATGGTCCACGTTCCTCTTGGAAATAGTGGTAGAGTATAATTGTATTCATATAGATAGTATGAATTACTATAGATTAGTGTCATCGTTTCATTCGATACTCTAACTACTGATGAATTATCTATAATGCTTACTAATGCTTTATCGATAGAGACTCCCGCAATAGTAATATTTGATCTTATAATAATCTTTGAACCTACTTCAAACAGGTCTTCCTCAACATAATTTTCATCATATGTGGTAATAATGATTTCTGGAGATGTAGATTCTTCACTTCCAACGCTTGTTGTTGGTTCTGGGTCTGTGTATTTACGAAGAAGTCCCCCAAATATGATTGCAGGGGCGTAATCTCTTTGAGTACAGCTACCATCAAACGGCCACGACCTTCCTGAGTCAGAGTAATAAGTACACATTTTTGCAGGCGTAAGGCCAGTTCTTCTATACATTCCACCACCAGAGGTATAAGCAGTATCGTCTCTTGATAAATCAAGCCTTAAGTTGTTGGCCGTCCAATAGAAATCCGAAACATCGTAAGTGTTCCAACCATCTACAGGTGTATGAGTAGTTGGCCCCCAAATAAGAGTCCAATCTGTGGTGGTAAAGGAAGTTCCTACGCTAGTTGCCGTAGTTAGCTGATATCTTATTCTATAATTTGCAAGTGCTCTTCCTGGAGCTTCATATCGCTGAAGCTTTATGTAAGCAACTTTTAGCGGAACTAAATAAACAGCCGAACCATTGTAGAAATCAGTAAACGTATAGATAATTTCGTTTCTTGCATCGTGGTACTTTGTATTGTATGTATCTTCTGGATAACTACTACCAGTTCCCCACGAAGTTTTTGTGTATGTAGTTAATGCTTCTACTTCTCCTAAGATAAAAATGGCAGTTTCACTACTCAAACTCGTAGCTTCACTATTCCCATAATAAACATAAATTGTTTTTGTTGAGCTTGCTGGAATTTCTGGAACTTTTACCCAAATTTTTGTGTCTGTTGAATTGCAACCAGATTCAATCCAGTAATTTAGTAAGGTTGTATCATCACTATCAACAAACCTTATATCTCCACAGTCGTCTCTCATTTTTCCTTCTGTTATTAAGCTTGCTGTATCTAAGGTAACTAGAACCTGATAGTCTGTTAAGGTATTGTTGTTTTGGGTGTTGTCAATAGTTACTGGTCTTCTGTATTTAAGTAATCTGATTGTGAAAATTACTGTTTTTGTCACTATATCATTAGATATATTGGCTAAAACGGTAAAATTGTATGTTTTGTAGGTCAAATTTCTATATAGTGTAATAACTGTACTGCTTTGATAGTTTGTATCATGGTAAATTACTTCATCGTCTAGGAAGGCTTTTACTTCAAATGTTGGCTCACTACTTTCTACTTTAAATTTAAACTCGAAATTATATGGAAAATCATAGGTTTGGTTTAAGGGTGAGTAGATTGTTATTATAGGAACACTTGTTGTTGGTTCTGGGGAAGTGTATTTACGAACACGGACAAAATCTACTTCAAAATTTGGATAATTAGCGGTGCCATCTAAATCGTCCTCTCCGAAAAGGATGTAATAGTTTCCTGTCCAAGGTAAGCTAAGCGAAGCTACAAACTCGTAATTTCTGTACCAGTAATTACCACTTGCATTTGTGTAAAGGCTCTCTATAAAAGGTATATTCAAAATATGCCACTCTGCTCCTTCTATGTAATTAGCGGTCGCTCCATCATCAGCCGCAAATCTGAAATATCCTCCTGAGCTTCCGGGAAGAATTACAACATATGGACCATAACCTGCTTGATGTGTAGCGTCTGCATTATTAAATCCATCAGGATCTCCCGTAGCAGCAAATCCTCCCCATGTTGCAGTTGAGGCTCCTAACCAAGTTATCTTAGCCTCAGCTATTGTTTCCGGGAAAGAACCTACAAAGTTTTGTGTAACAATAGCACCTACATCAAGAATAATGCCCTTATCGGAAAGGCTGTATGTGAGTTGTCGTGACACCCATACATTGGTATCTAACGTTGTAAAATCGTCGAAGAAATCAAAAGTTGTTGTTCCATTACTCATTGAAGTAGCATTTGGATTTCCATAATAAACATAAATTATTTTTCTTGAACTAGCTGGAATTTCTGGAACTTTTACCCAAATTTTTGTGTCTGTTGAATTGCAACCAGATTCAATCCAGTAATTTAGTAAGGTTGTACCATCACTATCAACAAACCTAATATCTCCACAGTCGTCTCTCATTTTTCCTTCTGTTATTAAGCTTGCTGTATCTAAGGTAACTAAAACTTGATAGTCTGTTAAAGTATTAGTGTTTTGAGTGTTGTTAATAGTTACTGGTCTTCTATATAACCAAGAGGCATTCCACCAAGCAAACTCTGTATACTCAATTCCATTGAAATATGGTATATGGTCTATACTAACGCTCCATCCTTTTTCTGTTCTCTCCAAACTATAGTTTCCACAAATTCTAAATCCAAGATACTTACTATTTCTAACTTGCTCAAAAATTTTTCCACCAATACTTCCTAAATTTTTAACTCTTTCCCCTCCTTTCTTACTTCTTTCAAGTAGAGTCACATAATTCCATCTCCACCTTTCCTCATCTCGATAGCCAACTACTCCAGTATAATTGTATAAACATGTATCATTAGTGAAATTAACTGAGTAAACCTCTAAACAGTTCATTGTTATATTAAGCAGAGAGCATGAGTACTCGCTACCATTTACTAGTTCCCAAGAACCATAAATTGTCTGATTGGTAGTTTCATTCTCGTATCTACAAGTTATATTAGAGAACAATTCTCCATAAACAGGAACGGACACATTGTAAGTTTCATTAATCATTAGCTCTATTCTTATATTTTTAAGATTTCCATGAACTTCTTTAATTCTAGAAACGTTTAATGTTTTTACTAAACCAATAAATCCAAATGAATCGGCACTATTAAAGTCAAAACTAGAAAAATCCAATCTATACTCGGTACACGCACCGCTAAAATCAACGTTATTAGAAACAAGAATCAAACTAAAATCTCTTCTATTTGAACTCGCTTTTGAACTTGTAAACATTAACACTAATGATATAATAAATATCGCAAGAATTATAAACATTCCTATTCTTACGACTCCTTTTATCTTCATAGATATCATATTTTATATTGTTAATGTAGTAAAAAACTTTAGCTGACCCAGATTGTCCAGCTTATTCTAAGTTGGTCTGAGTTATATAATGTATGTGTTGGTATTGTTGCTTCTGCGAATAGTGTGTTATCGCTAGCATACAAAGCTGTTGCATTTATTATCACATTATCACAAGTTACTGTCCATAACTTAGACAGAGTCCAATTACCATAACCATTTCTAACAGTAGTATCAACTGTCCCTCTTGTTAAACCACAAGTAGTCCATTCACCTTGAAGAGAAGTATCAGATGGGTCAAGAGGTGTTGTCCTATTTGCAACTGCCATTTGATTCACGTTTACTGTTGTTCCTGTTAGTGCATAGTAAACTAAGTCTTTGCCACTGTTAACTATGAGATTCTGATTACATCCAACTAGTTCCTCATTTATCCAAACACAGACCTCACCGTGATAATTAATGCCATTACTAATTGGTTGAAAGTTGTTATTTTTGTGAAGTAATGGTATTGCTATAATTGCTCCTAGCACAACTAGTGATATTAATTTATATAACGCCTTCTCGTTCATAGTTTGTATTAGTTTTTGGCTATTTAAATATTTTTCTATCGTAAAAATTTCACGATTTTAAGATTCGAAGCAATATGTAAAGAATGAGTAGAATGAACACAACTATTAAAATAGGTTTAATGTAGTGTGACCAATAATATGAAAATCCTCTAATAACAGCAACTTCAACTAAATGACTAACACTTACAGCTTCTTGCATTATATTAATTAAAAAATAAAAATAAAAAGGATGGATTTATTCTAAGATTCTCGGATAGAATAGCTGAATCAACCATGCAAGTGCTGCGAGTATTATCAATGGGACTACCGCTGCTGTAATTACTCCAAGAATTATTGACATTGCACCTGCAAAACCTCCAAATACTGCAAGAGCTGTCGCTGGTGCTAATGCAACTCCCAAAAAGACAGACACTGGTATCAACATTTTCATTGATGTTATTGTTTCAATGAAAGTCCTGTCCTTCTTGACAAACATTAGATAAAGTCCTGCTAGCATTGTTATCAATGATATCCATGGTGCATACTGTCCTACTTCAGTTGATAAGGAGGCTTCAAGTATTGTCGGCATGTTTTCACCTAATCATAACTCAAATTGTAGATTTTTAAATTTGGTATGAAAATATGAATATATGAAAAGAAGGATAACTATAACTTTGAACAACAATCTTGAAAAAGAACTGAGAGAAAGATGGGGAGAAGAAATATCTAAAAAGAAGAGAAAAATTAGCTTCAGCGAGTTTCTAGAAAGATTAATTCAACTCGGTCTTCAAAGCATTAAAGATGGNATCTACAACCTCTAGGATTTCTTAATAGCTTTAATAATTATGTTGGCAGAAATGGAATAAACTAGAAGAAAAAGAAATATTTCAATCGCTGGATTTAAACCAAATTTGATTGCTTGATAGCCATCTAATGGATTCAATGGAATTAGTTGCAGAGATGAAGAAAATAGCATGAGGATGACGCTTAAATATCTAAGTTTTGATTCTTTTTCTAGAAACCATATTAACAGACCTGCAAGAAAAGCTGTTAAAGGACCGCCTAACGCTATTAAAATCAGTTGTGTATTTGTGCATACGTCAGAAACAACAGACTTTCCAGTTATTAAACCAACGTGAGCTACNCCTGCAGGGCATCCGAGAACTATGGCAAATAAAACATGACCCAATTCATGGATTGCGGTTGAAATAAAAAGTGCAAAGAGTGCCAATAGCGTGTTTTCTATAAATTCTGATGATGTAATTGAACCTATTTTCTCTTCAACTTTTTCGAGCATTTTACCTCCTCCTAGCAATCAAATATACAACTAATATAATAAGTATTGTCACGGCTATTTGTATGTATTTTGGAATGTATGGTTTTTCCACGACAACCTCTTTTTCAACAATCTTCTCGATAATTCTTGGCTCAATGCACTCTCCTTTCTCACAAACTGCAATCTTGAGCTTAAATCTCTCTACTCTAAATGCCTCCAATTTTGTATAGTTTCCTCTCTCCAAATNTTCTACCATTTTATCCCCATCTCATTTTACTGAGATAATCGTACAACGATTGACACCTGCTTGTGGGCATACCTCCATACTTATCCCAATTTGTTGGGGGCGGAATACCAACTACTCTCTGACTACCACAATATTCTGGATATAACCAATATCCTCTATCTATTAAGAAAACGTATACTGTAAGATTATGTATACCCTTTGAAAGATTACTTATGTCTACATCTACTGTATATTTATATCTACAGCCTGTATATCTTTTATCAGAAGAAGTACATGCTACGTAATCATAAAGCTTATGTATTTTTGTAAGATTTCCATCAATTAGTATGGCTGTATATCCAGGTGGATGAATCGTTCTAAATGTTACTGAACCGTAATAGGTTACTTCATTTCCATGCCACGGAAAATATATATTGTAATCTATTCTTATTGTTTTGTTTACTTCTTTGTCAACTATAGGGTTTCGTATAAAGATATCTTCAACTTTTGGAGTACTAGGACCGTATATAAGTTCGAAGAAATCAATACCAAACATACCAGATTTTAATAAAGCTACAAACACCAATGCTACTGCAGAAATAACTAATAACTTCTCATACAAGTTCATTTAATCCACCCCCTTACAATTGAAACTATAACACCGAGCAAGCCTAGACTAAAGAGGATGTATATCAAACCTCCAATTCCTAAACCACCAACCACACCTATTATCAACTTTTGCCACCAATCTAAACCTGCCCACCATTCTAAAACGGAATAGCTTATCACAAATGCTATCAACGCCACAACGACTGCTATACCTACTTTATCATAATTCTTTCTAGCTAAACCAGATGCACCACCAAGTAAGAAGAATGCTAAAAGACCTATTAACCCTGCTATCATCCAATTTTTAACTTCGAATTTACCAGGAGTTGGTGTTGGAGTAGGTGCTGGAGTTGGTGTTATACCTGGTTTCTCCACAGCTTTGCATCCAACATACTTACCCCATTGATCCTTATATGGCTCTTCTCCAGGATTGCATGAAAACTTCAAGTAATATTTTCCATCGCTTCCGCACTCGTAAACTTTCCATATACCATATTCTAATGTAGCATATTGGTCTCCAGGACTACAAACTGGTCTTGGAACTATGCTAAAACTTACACTCTTGCTATCACAATTCTCGGTTCTTCTAGTATCACAAATTCTGACAGTACATCTATCAGTAACTGTTGTATCTACTTGCTTAGCAGATATTGTATAGCTTATTGTCCTTGAAGAACCAGCTCCAATATTGGATATGATTTGAGTAGGGGAATATACGGAAGATTTTTCACAAGTTAATGTTGATTGAAAAGTAGCAACATCGTTTCCAACATTTTGGACAGTAACAGTTATTGTTCCTGTTTTTGTTGCAGTAATAGAGCTACCAAAGTCTGTTATCATAGATAAAATCTTTGGTTGCCCATATGGTATAACTATTTGAATGAAGTTTGCATTTGCATACACNACAAAATTCTGGAACGAAATCCTTTCTGTAGATGTTAATTTTATACTTAAATCATACCTACTAGAACCGCTCCAACTTACTCTATTGTATGGAAAGTCTGGATTGGACGTCCATTTGGAAACTATTGGAGAAATTTTGGAATTTATCAANGATTCTGCTGTTCCTTCGCTCATTTGTCCGTTTGCTACAGAATTTACGTAATATTGTGCNTCGTTTGCTATAGCACTTTTGTATGAAGAGAGATATGTTGAGTCAAAGAGATTCAGCTTTCTATAATCTGAAAACGCTAGTGTGTTTCCTGGAGTTTTTGGATAAGTGAACAATCCCAACCCATCAAACCTTATGTATACTTTATTGTTTACGTTTTTTGCATATCCAGTGTCTGTACCGAGGTAAGTAACTAGAGTTTCGTACCCATTTGAAATCTCGAATCTCGTTTTCCAATATGGTTGTGGTGAACCTATTGTAAAGACGTCACCAACATACTGACCTCTCCTTGCACAAAATATTTGGAGAGTTACTCCAAACACATTCGTTTTTTCAACATAAGTAACTTTTCCGTCTCCATCAAGGTCATGACAGTTTAGTTGAACCCATGTATTTTTATCGTTTGCTGACCAGCCAAAAATTTTATAATCGCTAGCGACTATATCAATGTAGTAAATAGATTCTCTATACCCTAATGGATATCTCGTGTATTCTTCTTCTGTTCTCCACTTCATTGTAAAGCTGTTTAATATTTTTGCGTCAGTAGGCTCTAAATTCGACAATTCAGTTGCAGAAGCGGAGATTGTATTAAAAGTTCCGTAATCTGAATATATTGTTCCTATAGATAATAGAAGGATGTTTTGATTTGTGCCAAAGACAGGATCTTTGACTATTGAAACGCTCCTAATTTGTGCAAATCCAGGATGCAGAAGTAGTAAAAATCCTAAAATAAATGTTGCCAACAATCTTAATTTTTTCATACACGCTTCACCTCAATGTATCCTTTTATAGTACAAATTCCATTCTCACATTTTAAATCTAATTGTTTAATCTCATTTTCAGTGTATTTTGAAGATAAAATTAGAATGCAGGACTCGTAAGAATTGCAGTCTGGGATGACTATTCTTGTTTCTNTTTTAGGAAAGCTCTGTGCAAGCAAAAGTCCCNTATCTGGATGATAAAATTGTGATAAAAGGAAGGATAAGCCTACCAAAAATATCATTCCAAATATTATAGTCTCTCCCACTCCCACCTTTTCCAACCTCCTTAAAATTCAAAAAACAAAAAAAGGTGGAAAAAGATGCTTCGTGTTATTTCTAGTTAGTCCAGACAATTCTGAGAATCTGCGGATTTGCTCCAGTATGCACTGTTGCTACATCTGTTCCTCTGTATGCTCCAAGGTCATCTAGCACAAAGTCAATCTCGTTACCAGCCACTGCTTTTGATGCATCCCAAGTTAGCTTTATCTTGTAAACTGCACTGTCAGCAACTGTCAAGTAGTTGTTCCCTAGCATGTCTGTCAAGCTACCTCTTAGCGGAATAGCAACTCCATTTATGTATCCTTTGAGATCAACTACTGGAATACCTAAATCAGAACCTGTCTCTCTGACAATGTACAGACTCTGTAACATACCGCTAGCCAATGGAGGAGCTGTATCAGGAGTTCTTATTACTAATACTGGATTCTTTAATGCCGCACCTGCTGCCTCTTCACCTATTACGAATGTAACCTCTATAAATTGAATTCCTGAATTTGTCTTAGAAACATTCAGTTTATCTTCTGTTTCACCAGTAACATCAGTTCCTGGACTCTTGAATGAACCAACCTTGTATAGTTTAATTGCACCTGGGAATGTGTAAGTTGATATTGCGAATTGACCTGTCGGTATTGGAACTGTTAGAACATCTAATGAATCGTAGTAGTCAGGTTGTGCTCTAGCAGAATATAGTGTTGGAACTCCACCGAAAATCACTGATTCAAACGTTGCTATACCGTTTGCATCAGTTGTAACTGTTGCAAGAGGTATTCTATTAGGATCTTGAGCTATTCTAACCAANTCATTGTAAGTGTAGGATGNAGGAACCTGCAAAGCCTCTACTGTTAAACCAGCTACAGGTGCTCCAGAGAAGAAATCTTGATACTTTAATTTAACTGTTTGAATCTGGTATACAGGTAGCCCTTCAACTTGCCTAGGTTGTTCAACTATAACTTGAGNACCTTGCTCTACTGGAATTTCAGCTCNGAATTTTATTGGAAAAGTCTCAGGACTNACAATATACCANGCTGCTAGCAATACTATAGCTCCTAATACTAAATGTTTTAATTTAACCTCACCAGCCATTTAATCACCATGATTCTAGCCCCACGACTCATTTCTCGTTGGATCGTCATGGTCGGCATTATATCTATTGAAAGGTTTGAAAGACCCTTTAAAAATAAACTGTGATAAAAAGTTATATCTATTAAATTTCGAGTATCTTTTTCTCCCAAATGCTTTTTCTTCTTTTAATTTCCTTCTCAACAGCCTTTCTTATAAAATCTTCTATAGTTTCATCGTCCTCCTTAACTTTTAAAATCTCTCTTAAACCAAAAAGCTTAGGGTCGGTTATCAGTATTAGTTTATTTAAAGGAATGACCAAAACTTCCTCTTCTGGATTGAAATTAGAGGATTTTAGCTCTTCCTTATTCAAACTAATCCCAAATCCGTATTGACTAACTCTTCTAATCTTTTTCATACTAGTGCTCCTATGAGCAAAAGTATAAACAGTATTATAAACGTCCAAATCCAATTTCCAGTAAGTTTATAGATAATTACTGTTAACACTCCTAAGTAAATAAGCTGGAGAAAGAATGGAGAAACTTGCAAGCCAGCGATTCTTAACGGTAAATAAATAAAATAACTTATTCCCTTTGCTAAATTTTTTAGTCCCTCAACTATTAAAGGGAGAGCCGTTTTTGCTGTAGAAGAGACTGTTGTTATTAGTGTTTCATTCAACTTCACTCACCCCAATATTGAGTTGATAGCAATATGTAAATCTTTTTTCAGTGAGGTTATAATAGCAGTGAATTTCTCTTGACGGGTCAAAACTTATGTTTGAAGGTAGAGCAAAACCAAATGTAACAAGCTCGCCACTCTTTTGTCTTTCCACATCTATAGGATTGCAAGCCATGCTTATTGTTTCTGTTTCATTGTAGATTTTACAAATCAATTCTAACTTGTCTGTGTACACTATTCTTTCTTTGCCCTGATTTAAAAAGTAGCCTACAAAAAATGAAGTCAATGCTACGAACACTGCTAAAAAGATTGTTTTTTTCATTATTCACCCCCAATTTTAAAATGTATATAATATTTAAATATGGCTACCACCTCTAATCAGCTTATTTATAATGAGAATAAGAATAATAGCAAAAACCGAGATAGAAGAAATCATTAACAACAAATTTGATTTCTCCAAATCTATTTTAAGCGTTGTTATATTCTCCATCAACTCTTTTATCTTGCCTTCTTTTTCTTCAAGCTTTTGATTCAATTCGTTTATAGTTTGATTAATATCTTCTGGAATGTATGGAAGTAATTTTTCTGTTTGATTGCATGTATAATTGTAGGTGTAATTATATACAATGGAATGATCAATAACATCGAAATAAATTTCTCTCTTTTCCTCAATCTTGAGTTCTTGTGTATAAATCATATAAATATTGCATTTATTCCTAGTTCCAGGATTTATTGTAAAGTTTAAAACATATCCATCAAAACAATTGCAAACCCACTTATTCACAAATGTTTGATTTTCTACCAAATTACAATTAGGGGAAAAATAAAACTCGTTTGCATCTATTCTATCCTCACATATAACTGTTATGTTAAGATCTACACACTTAGGAAAATCAAAAAAGTAAGAGCTACCACTATAATAAACAACCGCACTAGCAAGAGTTATTTGAAAAAACAAAAAAAGGGGAATGGAGATTAGATAAGACTTCATTTACTCACCTTATGGTGTTAGAGTGAACCACTCCTCGTATCTTACTGTTAAATTTTGTGGTGATATTCCTGAAGATAGTTTCACTGTTACTTTAAACCAAGTAGTTTCACCTGCTCCTATTTTATATGGCTGTGCCGTTGCATTTCCATCATTGTCGAAAAATATAACTACTTCTTCATTTGCTTTAGCTCCTGGGCAGCTTCTTAGCTGAGTGAGTGAACCTGTACTAGTATTAACGCAATACAATCGATCGGTTATATTCCATTTTCCATTAGGATCTTGATAAGTAACATTCTCTATTTCTGGAACTCCTGGAGAAATTCCTTGATCTGATTTAACTATGAATACTGGATACCTCTCTATAGGATTGTTTGCCCTATTAGTTGATGTTATATTGAACCAAATTGTGCTTCCTCCATAAATTGTTCCTGAAACAGTATTTCCATTTATTGTTAATCCATCGCTAACCTCTACAAATTCAACCACTATCGGAGATTCTACACTTAACTCCATTACTAGACTGTTGCTTATGATGTGACTTACTGCTGCAAGAGCTACTCCAACCCCCAATAGCACTAATATTGGAGCCAATAGCTTTTTATTCATATTTTAACACCTCTCTTTTTTAGATATTCAGTAAGGGCTTCATTTGCTAGATCCTTCATCGATCTACCAGTTTGTGCAGAAAGTATTTTGAGATTTTTATGTATCTCAG
>Ga0065719_106624_pt1 | contig 26142 bp, 30 predicted proteins | sample GBSCel85sediment_FD_59106 | JGI IMG/M metagenome (GOLD analysis project Ga0065719, IMG submission 59106) | Hot spring sediment microbial communities from Great Boiling Spring, Nevada - Cellulolytic enrichment CS 85C v3 (version 3) | ecosystem: Environmental > Aquatic > Thermal springs > Hot... | reverse complement strand
TCCCTCAGGCAGGATTGGGTCAGGGACGCACCGGTGTCTATTGTCATCTGCGCCGTCTTCGAGAGGACGACGAGCAGGTACGGCGAGAGGGGTGTGAGGTACGTGCACATGGAGGCTGGCCACGCGGGGCAGAACATCTACCTCATGGCTGCGGCGCTCCGGCTTGGGACGGTGGCTGTGGGAGCCTTCTACGACGAAGCCGTGTCTAGGGTTGTCGGCGCGCAGAGTGGCGAAGAACCGCTCTACGTGTTCCCTGTGGGCGTTCCCGCGGAGCTCTACAGAGGCAGCTTCGACGAGCTGAGCGCGCTGTACTCGAGGACGAGGAGGGGCTAGCGCTCGAGGTACCTGGCGATCTCCCACTCGGTGACTCCTGTGCAGTCGCTCCCGCAGGCCTCCACGTACTCCTGCCACTCCCGCTGCTTTACCTCTATGTACTTCTCGAGTAGGGCGGCGAGCGGGCTCTTCCGGGCAGCCCGGGACTTTGCGAGCTCCCCCACGGCTTCCCCCAGGCTTGCTGGCACCCTTGGGAGCCCTTGCACCGCGTAGGCACTGGAGCGGAGCGGGGGTCCGGGGTCTACTCTCTCCTGGAGTCCTCTGAGCCCCGCGAGCAGGCTGGCTGCTACTGCCAGGTAGATGTTGCCGCCTGCGTCGGGAAGCCTGAACTCGATAGTCTTGCCCACGCCGCTGCCTGAGAGAGGAACCCTGACGAGCGCGGACCTGTTGCCGGGCCCCCACGAGATGCACACGGGAGCCTCCATCCCGGGCACTAGCCTCTTGTAGGAGTTTACTGTCTGGTTTGTGAGTGCTGCGAGTTCCCGCGCGTGTCTCAGCAGCCCGCCGATGAAGCTTCTACCCTCCTCGGTGAGCTCCCCCTCCCTGGAGAAGAGTGGCTCCCCACCCTTCTCCGCGCTAAAGTGCAGGTGCATCCCGCTCCCCGGCAGCCTCTCGAAGGGCTTCGGCATGAATGTGGGGGTGAACCCTCTTTCGCTTGCAACTGCTCTCACCACTCTCTTGAGGAAGACCACGGTGTCCGCTGCCGACACGGGGTCCTGCGGCGCGGGTAGCAGCTCGTACTGGCCCGGTCCAACTTCGTGGTGCACCGAGTGCACCTCGACGGAGCCGTCCACAGCTTCGGCGACGTCCAGCAGCAGCTCGAGACCCTGGCTCCCAGCGTCCCAGTACCCGTGCCCATCGGCGGGCCTACCGTCCCTCAGGAGGTAGAACTCGAGCTCCACGCCTACCTTCACCTCGACGGGCGCCTGTCCAGCGATCTCGCGCAGCAGGTGGCGTGGGTACGTGGGCAGGGGTCGGCCTCCGTAGAGCAGGTCGCCGATCACGAAGCCGAAGACCCCCCTCCTCGTGCGGTAGAGCCTGAGCGTGGAGAGGTCGGGAAGCACCTCGAGGTCTGAGCTCTCAACGGGTAGCAGGCCGATCGAGAAGCCGTCCGCCCTAAAGCCGTTCGAGAGGTGGGTGGCTGCGCATAGCTTGACGATCCTGGTTCTGATGCGCCCCTCTAGATCCTGGAAGGCCACCTCTAGATACTTTACACCCTGCTCCCTGAGCTTTGAGAACGCTTTTTCTTCGCCTTCGCGATAAGCAAGCACTGGCATGGGTGAGTTCGCGTGGATGAGTATAAAAAGTTTCTCAGAGGTTTTACGAGTGTTTTTCAGGGCCAAGCCGCAGGCGGTAGAATAAGGGGCAGGAGACCCGCTGCAACTGTTACAGCGCCACAAACAATCAGTGCCACGCGGGTGCTCCTGTATGGCTGCACAGCGGGGCTGCCAACCTCGAAGTACATGCTCTTTACTAGGCGCGCGTAGTAGGCCGCTCCAATCCCTGTGTTGAGCAGCGCGGCAGCGGTGAGCCACGGGGCCTGCTGCACGACGGAGAGGAACAGGTAGAGCTTGCCCCAGAAGCCGGCGAGCGGCGGCATTCCCATCAGGCTCAGCACGAGAATCAGTGCAGCAGCCGAGGACCCGGGATCTACCCTGCTCAACCCCCTGAGCTCATCCAGCTTTGAGGGGCTTGACCCTGCGGGGCGCAGCATCCTCGCTAGCAGGAAGAGCCCGGTCTTCGCGAACGAGTAGGCGATAAGCTGTATCAGGAGGCCGTAAAGGGCCAGCAGCCTGGCCTGGCCCTGGAGCGGCAGAGCGGAGAGACCTACCAGGATGTAGCCGGCGTGAGCGATGCTACTGTACGCGAGAAGCCCCTGGAACCCCCTCTGAAGCAGCGCGGTTACGTTGCCGTAGGTCATCGTCAGCAGCGCAGCCAGCCCGAGCAGGTTCAGCCACCCTGCCTCCAGTGTGGGGGCGGCGACCCGGGCGACCTTGTACACCGCTATGACGGCTGCGCTCTTCGAGAGCGCTGAGACCAGCGACACGGGTAAGGGGTCGGAGAGGCCGTAGACGTCGGGCAGCCAGGCGTGGAAGGGGAAGACCCCGATCTTGAAGCCCACTGCCGCCAGCAAGAGAGCCACTACCGCTGCTAGCACCGGCGTAGCTGTGCTCACTACCGCCAACTGGAGTCCACCAGTGGCTGTGGCTAGCGCGGCGAGTGCCAGGAGCAGCAGGGAGGACGAGGCGACGCTCATCAACCCGTACTTTGTTGCACCCGCGGCNGAGAACCTATCCTTCGCCAGTGCTACGACCGCGTACGAGGCCGTGGAGAAGAGCGCCCAGGACGCGAGGAGCATAGGCAGGGTTCCGGCGTAAGCGAGGCCCGCGACGCCGAGCAGGGAGAAGAGCGACAGGCTCAGGAGCGGCGCCTCCTCCTCGTACTCGCGCAAGGGGTCTGCGAAGCCCGCCAGGGCCGCGAGAGCGTCCAGCATGGCCACCGCTAGCACCGCCCATGTGAAGGCGTCTATGCTCAGCTCTCTCGAGAGGCCTCGCGGCATCCCTGACACGTGTGCGGCAATGGCTAGGACCACGCTCGCGAGCGCCACAAGCCTGGGGGTTCTGGGCCAGCGAGCCAGGAAGGGCAGTAGCAGCGCCGGCACCGATAGCACGCAGACAAGCAGCTCGAAGCTTACCATGGCAACCACCCCAGTAGCAGCAGTAGGAGGAGCAGCGCTGCGCCAGCCCAGAGCAGAGCGATGTAGTGCGGCGCCTTACCCGTCTGCAGGCTCCGGAAAGCCCTCCACAGGCTTGCGAAAGCGTTCACCAGCCTGACGTGGAGCAGCTTGTCCCACGGCGCCTCCAGGAAGCTCGAGACCTTCTTGGCCGCCTCCTGGAATGCGAGCGGAATAGCGCGGTGGTAGAGCCTGTCTACAACGCCTGCGTCGATGTAGCGGGAGAGGGCGTAGGATAGGCCCCTGAAGCCTCTGACTATCACGCGGTAGTAAAGGCTGTTCAGGAGCCAGCGGTCGTAGAGGAAGGAGTGCAGCCTGGACAGCACAGGGCTCCTCGAGACGGCAGAGTACGGCCGCGCCCCAGCCCACCCGTAGGCGTACAGGGTCGCGGAGAAGAGCATAACAGCGAGTAGCAGCGTAGCTTCCACAGCGCCCGGTATGTGGTGAGCAGCATGAGTCAGAGTGCCCTCCACGGCTGCCGCACCTAGAGTATGGTGCAGCAAGCCCTCGAGCCTCTCCGAGAGGAGTGGCCACGCCGCGCCCAAGGCTGCGCTGGCAAGCCCCAGCGCGAAGTAAGGTAGGAGCATGGCAGGGCCGGGCTCGTGGGCGTGCCCGTGCTCCTTCCCGAGGAACACTCTGGAGAAAACCCTGGCGGTGTAGCAGGCGGTGAGCCCTGCGGTGATTACCGCCAGCAGGGTGGGCACCAGGAGGCCGGCTTCGGCGGCCATGTGGATCACCTCGTCCTTCGTCCAGTACCCGGTGAAGGGCGGTATACCCGCCAGGCTCAAGCCCGCTAGCAGGAAGGCGGCTGCTGTGAGCCTCATGCCCCGGGCGAGGCCCCCCATGTCGTCCACGAAGCGGCTGTGGACCGCGTGTATCACAGCCCCAGCTGCCAGGAACAGCGCGGCCTTAAAGATGGCGTGGCTGAGTAGATGGGAGAAGCCGGCTGTGAGCCCTGCTACAGCACCACCCGCTAGGGTTCCGGCCGCGATGCCCAGGAACATGTAGCCGAGCTGGCTCGCGGTCGAGAAGGCCAGGATGAGCTTGAGCTCCCTGCTTACGAGGGCCATTGTGGCCATCATGAACGCGGTGAGCGCCCCGATTAGCGCCAGCGAGCCCAGGAAGTCCGCGATCACGCTGGCTGCACCCGCAGCTGCGGCAGCAACGAGTATGGGCGCGAACCTCAGGAGGAAGTAGACACCAGCTTTCACCATCGTCGCCGCGTGGATCAGCGCGCTGACCGATGTCGGGCCCGTCATCGCTGTGACAAGCCACTCGTGGAACGGTGCCTGCGCGCTCTTCGCCATCGCTCCCAGGAAGAGGAGCCAGAGGAAGGTGGGGAGCACACCTGTGGCCAGAAGCCTGCCGGCCCAGGAGCCCGAGGCGATATCGCTCAGAAGCGTGGTGCCGACGATTGTGTGGAGGGTGGCGATGCCCACCAGCATGCCGACGTCTCCGAGGCGCGTGAAGACCAGAGCCCTGAGGCCGGAGTGGCTGGGCTCGAACCACATGGGCACCCCGAGGGCCCGCCTGCCCGGGTCGCCCACCCACCTCTCCTCCTCGTCTGAGAACCAGTGCCCTATCAGCGCGTAGCTGGCGAGCCCGGTGCCCTCCCACCCTACGAGCATCGTCACAAGGTTGTCGGAGAGCACTAGCAGCATCATGCTCCCCACGAAGAACGTGAAGAAGAACCAGTACCTGGTCTCACCCGCCTCGCCGCGCATGTACTCGTAGCTGTACACGGCTATNAGGAAGCTCAGCCACGAGACGACCAGGGCCATGAGGCTTGAGAGACCGTCGAACAGCACGCTCACGTTGGCGGAGAGCGCTCCTACCCAGGTAGTGCTGACGTGCAGCTCGTGCCCCGTCGAGGTAACGTAGAGCACTGCCTGCGTGGATACCAGCGCGGAAACCAGAATGGAGAGGATTGATACGAGGGACTTAGCCCTCCAGCTAGCCTTGTGCAGCAGCAGCACTAGGCAGGAGCCGATATACGGTGCGAGCCAAGAAAGCAGCGCAAGCATGTTTTCCAACTTAACCACCTATCACGTTCCTCACAACCTCGACTGTGGGGTCTATCAGTGGTGAAGCCGCAATGAACGAGAGGACGCCTAGGGCTGCTAGGAGCAGCAGCGGGCCCCAGAGCCCTGCCGGCGCCTCCCTTGCCCCCTCAACCCTCAGGGGGCCGTAGAAGATCCTCCTCATGGTGAGGAAGGCGTAGGCTGTTGAGAGACCGATGCCGACCAGTAGCGCTGCTGCGACGCCGATGTACCATTCCGGGCCAAGAGACAGTGAATGCTCGACGGCGCCTCTCAGGATCATGTACTCGCTCCATATGCCTGCTGTCGGCGGGATCCCGGTGATGTGCATGAAGCCCAACAGCGCGAGGGAGGCTGTGTAGGGCATCTTCTCGGCCAGGCCGCCCATCTTCGTCACGTCCCTGAGGCCGTGGTACATCGCGATCAGCACGCCCGCGACGCCGAAGAGAACAGCCTTTCCGAAGGCGTGCACGAGGTAGTGCAGGAAAGTCCCCGCGACGCCGTAGGCGGAGACGGAGGATAGGCCTAGCAGGAGGTAGCCCATCTGCGAGATGCTGCTGTAGGCTAGCAGGCGCTTGAAGTCCGTCTGGNTGAGGGCCATGAGCCCACCGTATATTATCGTGGCGAGCGCCCAGACCATCAGGGCGGGGCTTGCTGCGCGGAAGGTTGAGGGGAACAGGACGTACACTATCCTGAACATCATGGCGGCGCCGAGCCCGATCAGGTTGGGGCTGAGCAGCGCGGACACTGGTGTGGGCGCCTCGGCGTGCGCGTAGGGTAGCCACATGTGGACGCCGAGAGCTGCTAGCTTCACAGACAGCCCGAGGACCATGAGCGCGAAGGCGTAGGCAGGCACCCCTTCGCCCAGCCCCCTGAGGAAGGTTCCCTGCGGGCTGATGAAGTCGAAGCCTCTCTGGAAGCCCACGGCCAGAGCACCGATCAGGAANAGGAGGGCTCCCACGTGGGTCCAGAGGAGGTACATGATCGCTATCCTCACCCTGTCTCCGTAGCCGTAGAAGGCTATGAGGAGGAAGCTGGGAATGAGCGTCAGCTCCAGGAACACGTAGAACTCGATGATGTTCGTCGACATCACCGTGCCCATCATTGCGAGCGCGAAGAGCGTGTAGAGGAAGTAGTAGGCCCTCCAGCCGGGCGCCCTAGAGCCTTCGCGCGCGAGCTCCTCGAACCTGTGCTCCATGTAGGGCTCGCTGTAGAGCGCGATGGCGGAGGTTGTCACAGCGATCGAGAAGGCGACCAGGAAGACCATCGGGTCTATGGCGAGAGCGAAGGTGCCGAGACCACCCGTACTGAAGCGCAGCGGGTCCAGCCAGATCCCTCTCACACCGTGGAGGGCGTAAGCGGCTAGAAGCAGGACTGCCGAGATTGCCAGGGAGAGGGAGTTCAGCAGCGTTAGCGCTCTCTTACCGAGCCTCGGCAGCAGTGAGAGAAGCGCAGCAGCCAGCGGCACCACCACGCTCAACCACAGGTACGGCGCTTCACTCATCACTCAACCACCTCTAACCCAGGAACCTGGTAAACATCAACAGTCCTCATCCTCCGGTAGAGGAGGATCAGGATCGAGACGAGAACCCCTACCTCCACGCTCCCCAGGGCCACCGAGAACAAGATGAGCTGGAACCCGGTTCCGGGCACCGTGCTGGAGGTGAGCATGAGCGCAGCGAGCACAGCCCCGTTGAACATTATCTCGAGGGAGATAAGCACCTTCACCGCACTCCTGCTGGTGAGCGCTCCGTAGGTTCCCAGCCCGAACAGCACCGCGGAGACCACAGCCAGGATCTCGCCCATCACCTCTCACCACCTCTCCCGGATGCTATCGACAAACCCGCGATCACGAGCGAGGCGAGGGTCAGCGCGAGGAAAACAAGCGCAGTGGCACTACCCTCGAAAAGCTCGACCGCCGCCTCCGCGAGGTCCACGCTGACCCTCGAGACAGTGGTTTGGCGCAGGAGCGTGTAGACGGCACCGACCACGAGCAGCGAGGTGATCGCTGCTGGCAGCGCCATGCGCCGCTCCGACCCAGCACCCCTGCCCACCAGCACGACCCCGAAGATCACGAACATCACCGTCGCGCCAACGTAGACTAGGACGTGGAACACCGCCAGAAACGTGTAGCCCAGCAGCCCGATTAGGGCGGCTACGCTGAGGCCTGTGATGCCGAGCAGGACTGCCGCGTAGAAGTCCTCCTTTGTTCTCACCGCGAGCGCAGCTGATGCAACGGCAGCCGCCCCGGCCAGCAGGAGGTACACAGTGAAGAGGTTAAGCAGGCTCATGGACCAATCCCCTCTCCTCGCTGAACACGGGTCTAACAACCTTCGCCCCTTCGGCCAGCGCGGGTGAGACGGGCTCCTGGGCTAGTCTCTCGGGCGGGAGCACCATGTCCTCCCATCGCTCGTAGGCAACATCGTGCACTCTGACCATCTCGAGCGCGTTCTGCGGGCATATATCGACGCAGAAACCGCAGAAAATGCACCTCTGGTAGTTCACGCCGGGCCTCCCCCTCTTCTCGCCCTTTCTCACGAACATCTTCATCGCGGCAGCCGGGCAGATCATCGCGCACAAGCCGCACTGGATGCACAGCTCCGGGTAGTACCGTATCAGACCCCTGTAGCCTGGCGGCAGCTCGATGACCTTCTCGGGGTAGTATACCGTCATCCTGTTCGGCGCACACAGGTATCTCAGGCCTGTCGCTATAGCCCGCAGGTGCTTGGGGAAGGAGAGCAAGGGGTTAGGCATACCCCACCACCCTAACCACCACGGATAAAAGTACCGAGAGGAGAGCGAGCGGGAAGTAAACCCTCCACCCCGCCCTCAGCGCCTGGTCCAGCCTGTACCTCCCGTAGACGGACCTGAGGAAGACCACGAAGAGCATTACCAGGTAGGCTTTCATGAAGAGCAGGATGCCGCCCAGCGCCGGGTAGAGGTTGTACAGGGGTTTGAGTAAGGGCTCCCAGCCCGCGAGGTAGAGTAGGGAGAAGAGTAGGGAGAAGGCGTAGAGCTTGAGGTAGGCGAGCCCCATCCCGATCCCGAAGATAATCCCGCTGTACTCGACGTAGGGGCCTACGACGATCTCCTGCTCGCCCTCCACGATGTCGAAGGGGAGCTTCCCCGCACTCATAACCATCCCCACGAAGAATGCGAAGGCCGAGACCGGGTTGAGCAGGATGCCGGGCAGGTGCTGTCGCAGCACAATCTCCTCGATGTCGAGGGTGCCGTAGGCGATCCCCATCGCCAGGGCGGAGGTGAAGACCACAGCCTCGTAGGCTAGCGTCATGAACGCCTCCCTTACAGCTCCCTGGATTGCGAACTTGTTCCCGGAGCTCCACCCCATCAGGAGCACCGCGAGCGGCACGCTGGAGGACACCGCGAGGACNCCGAGCAGCGAGAGCGGTGACTTCACCGGCGAGAAACCGGGCGCGGCGGGTATGAAGGCGAAGGGCAGGATCGCGAGGGTCAGCGCTAGGATGGGCGCGAAGACGAAGTACGGCTTGTCGCTCGTTTCGGGGATTATGAACTCCTGGAACATGTAGCGTGTGCCATCCGCCAGCATCTGCAGCACACCGCCGAAGCGCCTGGTGACGTANAGGGGGCCGACTCTCATCTGCACCCTGGCGGCGATCTTCCTCTCAGCCCATATCACCGTGAGGAGCACGACCAGGGCTGTGATGAGGCCTGGGAAGATCAGCGGCGCGAAGACCTGGGGGCTCAGTATCAGGGAGATGAGCCACTCGAGCAGCCTCATACCCATCACCTGTCCGCCTCAGGTGGGAAGTAGTCGAGGCTACCGTAGATCGCTGGGAAGTCCATGAAGCGGTGGCCCGGCATCAGGTAGCGGAAGAGTATCACGTTCCTGAAGGAAGGTGTCACGACCCTGAGCCTGTACGGCTTCGAGCCTCCATCGCTGATCACGTGGTAAAAGATCTCGCCGTGGCCCATCTCAGCCCTGGCTACAGCCTCGCCTTGCGGTAGCTTCATAGTGGCGAAGATTGCGGGGAACTTCAGACTCCCCGTGCTCAGCACCTGGTCGCGCAGCTTGGGAGGCAGCAGCCTGAGGTACTTCTCCGCGAAGAAGGGACCGCTGGGCATCTTCTGGAGCACCTGCCTGATGATAGACATGCTCTGCTTGATCTCCTCCACCCTCTGCCTCATCCTCGCGTAGGCGTCCCCCTCCTCGAAGGTGGGNANCTCGAACTCCACCTCNCTGTANGCTGCGTAGTCCTCNGNNANCCTTGCGTCGTAGCGGATGCCGCTCGCTCGGAGGTTGGGGCCCACAATCCCCAGCCTCGATGCCTCGTGCCTCTTGAGCACACCAACCCCCTCGTATCTCGCCACCACCTGGGGATTCTCGAGGAAGATCCTCTTGTACTCCTCCAGCCTCCGAGTCATGTACCTGATCGCCTTCTCGACCTTATCCGCGAAGCCCTGGGGCAGGTCGCGCCTGACACCGCCTGGGACGCTGTAAGTGTGTGTGAGACGCGCGCCGGTCAGCTCCTCGGCGAGCTGGAGCCAGACCTCCCTGTCCCCGAACGCCCACATGAACATCGTGGAGTGGTTGAGCATGATCCCGGCTATGCCTATGCCGTAGAGGTGGCTCGCGATCCTGTTGATCTCCGAGAGCAGAGTCCTCAGATACCTCGCCCTCGGCGGCGGCTCCACGTCCAGCAGCTTCTCCATCGCCCTCACCAGCCCTATCGTGACGTTATGCGAGTCTATGATCGTCATCCTCTCAAGGAGCGGGATAGCCTTGATAGCCTCCCGGCCCTCGGCGAGCTTCTCCATAGTCCTGTGCACGTAGCCTATGTCGGGATCTACGCTGACCATTATGTCGCCCTCCAACCGCACGATGAAGCGCATATGCCCCGAGGAGGGGTGCTGCGGCCCGATGAACAGCTCGTAAACCTCCTCGTCCCCTTCCTTGATGAGCAGCCTTGCCCTCACAACATCCCCAGAGGCCGCTAACCCGCTCAAGTTACTCGTACTCGACATATACACCCTCCTCCTCAACCTTGAAGTCCTTCCTCAGAGGTGGGGGTCCCGACCAGTCGGGCGGCAGGAGTAGGCGCCTGAGGTCGGGGTTCCCCTCAAAGATCACACCCAGCATTTCCCATGTCTCCCTCTCGAGGTACAGGGCATTTGGCCAGACCTCGAACAGCGTGGGCAGCCGCGGGTTATCGCGCGGCACCTTGACCCTGAGCTCCACGAGGAAGCCTCGTTTACCCTCCTCGTAGCTCTCCGCGTGGTACACCACCTCGATTCTCCCCTCCGAGGGCCAGTCCACACCCTCTACTGAGGCTAGGTGGTCGAAGCCCAGCCGCACCAGGGCCTCGGCGGCCTTCCTGAGCTCGCCGGGCTCCACCCTTAGCCTGAGGACGCCCCGGACCTCCTCCACCTTGAAGCCGAGCTTCTCGAGCTCGCTTCTCACCAGCTCACGCTGGCTTAGACCACTCACCGCTTCTCACCCTCCTCTGCAGCATGATTATCGCGCGGGCCACCGCCTCGGGCCTCGGGGGGCAACCTGGGATGAAGTGCGTGACTGGGAGGATGTCCCTCGGCCTAACGATGTTGTAGCTGTTGTAGAAGAGGCCCCCGTCCAGCGCGCAGGCCCCCATCGCTATGACGAACTTCGGCCACGGCATTTGGTCGTAGACAATCTTGGCCGCCTCGCCCATCTTCCTGGTCAGCGTGCCCTCCACGACCATCAGGTTTGTCTGCCTCGGTGAGTTGAACGGCAGGAAGCCGAAGCGCTCGGCGTCGAAGCGGGGAGCCGATGCTGCGGCGAACTCTGCACCGCAGCACGAGGTGGTGAAGTGAACAGGCCAGAGGCTAAACGTTATTGCCCAGTCGCGCAGCGACCTTATGGGTGTTCTCTCGATCAGCCATTGTGCGGCCTTCCTCGCGCTCGTCTCCAGGTTGCCGATCATGACGAAACCTAGCGGGCAGGTCACAGCCTCCACCTCTCCAGCTCGTCAGCGAGCTTAACCCCCAGGGTCACAGCGGGGAGCAGCACCAGCACCATGAGGGCTGCGGACACNGGGATGCGCTCACTGAAAGTGAGGAGGTACAGGACGACCATCACGGGCTCCACGCTGAGGTACAGCAGCAGGTAGCCGTAGTACTGGAAAGGGAGCCTTGTCTTGGCCTCACCCGAAGGCGGGTTTCCTGCCTCGTACCGCCATCTCTTAAAACCCTTCTCTGATCCTCGTGGCATTAGCAATGCTAGGATCACAACTAGTGTGCCAGCCAGCAAGCCTACCATCAGCGTAAGGAATAGCGTGGAGGCGGGGCTCGTAAGCGACACCGTGTTCTTGCAGCGCGTGCTTAAGAAATATATGTATTTTCCTTTCTCTATTAAAAGTCTAACAGTGTCCTACATTTAATCTGTAATTGACGTTTGAAAAAGCTCATTTCCTGGAGGGGTGCTGGCTGCGCAGCTTCTAGGCTAGGTCAAAGAAGTTGAGAAGCACTCCCGGCTGCAAGAACAGTGCAATGCTGAGCAACACTAGGGAGAGTGCAGCCAGCTTTGCAGCGGCAAGTTTTCTCGGAGGGTTACTGCTCGGTTTTCCAGCAGAAAGCGTGTAGAGAGCTTTNAAGTAGTAACCGAAGGAGATTACAACGGACAGGAGGAAAACTAGTGCAAGTACTGGTGTGACGCTGAACAGGCCTACAGCTAGGAAGAGTTCGCTCCAGAAGGGTAGCATTGGAGGGGCTCCGGTGAGACCTAAGCAAGAGGCTATGACTATGAACTTCAAAAGGTTATCTTGGGTGGCAGAGCCTCTCAGCGCCGTCAGGCTCCTGGTGCCGTAAGCTGTTAGGAGTACTCCTGAAGCTAGGAAGAGAGAGGCCTTGAGGAAGCCATGGGCCGCGACGTGCAGGTATGCATATGTTATCGCGAGCCAGTTCCCAGAGCACAAGCCCATAAGCACGTAGCTCACGTTTGCTATGCTGCTGTATGCTAGAAGTCTCTTGAAGTCGTCCTGAGCTAGCGCAGAGAGGTTGCTCACGAGCGCGCCGGCGACCGCGAGAAGGAGGAACACGCGGGAGGCAACGGGATCAGCGCTCACGACTCTCCAGGTTAGAACAGCAGCGGTCTCGATCACTATCCCCGAGAGCANAGCGCTGGCAGTGCTAGGAGCGACCATGTGCGCATCGGGGAGCCAGAAGTGGAGCGGAAAGAGAGCAGCCTCTGTAGCGAAGCCGACTGCAAGTAGAGTTCGGGCGAGCATGCTTGCTCTCTGCAAGCTCTCAATAGCTGTGCTCCCGGTTTCCAGTGCGACAAGTGCCACACCGACCAGCGCCAGGGCGGAGCCCACGCCGCACAGCATGAGGTACTTCAGAGCGGCCTCTGCGGCCTCCTTGTCTCTGTGGAAGGCCACTAATATGAGGACGCTGACGCTCATGAGCTCCCAGGCTATGAAGATCCTGATGAGGTCCCTGGAGCCGATGAGCACCGCGAGCGAGCCCGAGAGGGCGAGTGCCAGCGCGTTGTGCAGGGCCTTGTCCTCGTGGACTATGTCTATCGCTGCTACTATGGCGGCTATCCCGATGACAGTCGCCACGAAGCCTATGAAGCCCGTAAGCCCCCCTGCATGCAGGCTAAGGGCCAGCAGTAGCACGAGCGTGGCTACAGGGACGGCTGTGGACATGGCCGAGGCAGTTCGTCTCGGGAGTAGCCTCGCGCTAAGCGTCACCGCTGTCCCTACGAAGAGAGCCGCCAGGTAAGTGCCCTCAATGGCCTCCCACATTTAGACCACCGCCAGGATTATGATCGAGAAAACTATCAGGAGCCCGAGTAGCCACAGCACGTTAACCGCCGGGTTACCCTGCTGCAGGCGGGTTGCGGCGTACGACAACCTCTGGGAGACCTGCTGGGCGATCCACGTGTAGAGGTCATCCAGCAAGTACACCCTGTCCGCGAATCCTGCCAGGGGCTTCAGCACCGCGCGCAAGCCAGCCAGCAAACCCCGCCCCCAGACAGCATAGGCCAGGGCAGCGCCCGCGACCAGCCCCAGAACTGCCCACACGTCAAGCTTTGCTTCCAGGTGGGTGGCGAAGAGCTCTGCCGCTGGGAGCAGCAGGAGAGCACCCGCCAGCGTGGCCACGGCCAGAGCGGCTATCGGCACCAGCATCCACAGGTTGTGCTCCTCGCACTCCCTCTGAGGCTCACCTGCGAAGACCCTGAGGAATAACCTGAAGATGTACGCAGACGAGAGGAAGCTCACTAGGAGCACCACCACCTCGCCCACAGGCTTCATCAAGTGCTCTGCCACAGCCTCCAGGACGGCCTCCTTGGTGAAGAAGCCCGGGAAGGGTGGTACGCCGGCGAGGCTGAGCGCTCCGATCAGGAAGGCTGCCCCGGTCAGTCGCAGCCCGGCTTTCCAGAGCCCACTTATCTCGTCGAGGTTCCTTGTGCCAACCTCGTGGGTTATGAGGCCAGCGCACAGGAAGAGCAGGGCCTTGAACAGCGAGTGTGAGAGGAGGTGCAGCTGGGCGGCAGCCCAGGCGCCTGCTGCNAGGGCGAGGAACATCAGGGCTAGGTGGTTTACCGTGCTGAAGGCGAGCACCCTCTTCAGGTCGTAAGACGCGAGCGCGGAAACAGCGGACATGAAGGCTGTGGCAAGTGCGAGCCAGAACAGCAGCTCTCTGACCTCCACGGTGAGAGTGGGGTAGAACCTGGAGAGCAAGTACACGCCTGCTTTCACCATCGTCGCCGCGTGGATCAGCGCACTGACCGAGGTTGGCCCCTCCATCGCGTCCGGCAGCCACACCAGGAGCGGGAACTGGGCTGACTTACCGGCGGCAGCCAGGAGCAGCAGTGCTCCGATAAGCCCGGCTAGGCTGCTGTCTGTGCTAAGAGCCTGGATGATCCCGGGGATGCTCGTGGTACCGACGCTGTGGACGACCAGGGCCAGCGCGGCCAAGAAGCCTATGTCACCAATCCTTGTCACAGTGAATGCCTTGAGGCCCGCCCTCCTCGCCTCGGGTTTTTCCCACCAGAAGCTGATGAGCATGGCGCTGCACACGCCCACGAGCTCCCAGAACAGGTACAAGAGCACGATGTCCGCGGAGACCACGAGACCGGACATCGCACCTATGAACAGGAGGATGAAGAAGTAGTAGCGCGCGAATCCATCCTCGCCCGCCATATAACCCACGCTGTAGACTACAATAAGGAAGCCCAGCGCACACACGACAGCCAGCATGAACCCTGAGAGGGAGTCAGCTAGCACCGGCAGCAAGCCCGCCGAGCCGGAGCCCCTCAGGACCAGGTAGAGGGTGAGCGCTGCAGCGCTGCCGGAAGCCGCGACCGCCAGCAGCTCGCAAGCTCTCCTCGAGTACCCTCCCCACGAGCAGCGCGGCAGTGCTACTAGCCAGCAGTAGTAGTGGGACTAGATCCACCCCCACCNCAACTCACCCCCTCAGCTCAGAGACTCTGTGAGGGTCTACGGTCCTGTGCTTCTCCCAGACGAGCGCGAGCACCGCGATACCTGTAGCCTCTGCCGCTGCTGCGGCCACAGCCAGCAGCAGGAGAGCCTGGGAAGGCCGCGGGGGGTCCGCGCCCGCGAGCGCAGCGGCTAGCATCAGGAGTGCAGCGAGAGTGATCACCTGGATCCCCATCACAACTTTGATTACGTTCCTCGTGGCGGCAATCGCCGCCAGGCCTGCTACAGCAAGCACCAAAGCGGTTCCAGCCAACAGTACTTGCGTGCTCATTCCCTCTCACCCCAGAGAATGTACGGCGCGCCCCCAGCCGCTATCACTAAAACCAAGGCGAGGAGCAGGAGGTCGCTCAAGGCGACTTCTCTCATAGCCCCTCCCACAACCTCGGCGCCTCCAGCCCAGAGGGTGAGGAGGACTGCTGGTAGGGCTATCGCCATGAGCGTCACCGCCACCCAGTAGACGGCATCTCTTCTCGCCTCCTCGGCTTCCGCCAGGATCAGCCACACAGCCATGAGCGCGATCAGCGCACCCGCGTAGAGCGTAGCCACCAGGATCCCGCAGAGGCGCCCGCAGAGCTCGGCTACAGCCAGGCTGAGGAGCAAGCTCCCGGAGAACAGCAGCAACAGGGACTGTGCGGTCCGGGGTGTGAAGAGGGCTGCGATCACTAGNACTGCTCCCAGAATCAGGTAGATCTCCAGCATCATACCAACCACCTCATCAGCCAGGCTAGCACGGTCTGGAGAAGAACGAGGGGGTACACTCCCCTCCAGAAGATGCGGGGGAGGCCGTAAACGCGAACTCTGACCAGTGTGGCGCTTACCAGCGTGATGAAGATGCTCAGCGCCAGGGTTTTGGCGCCGAACCAGGCGAAGCCCAGCAGAGGGCTAACGTCCGGGAACCCCGGCCCAAGGGGACCTCCCAGGTAGATCACTGCGAGGAGTGCAATCCCCCAGGTCATGCTCAGGGTCTCGTAGATCCTGGCGAAAGCAAGGGATCTNCCGCTGAGCTCGGTCATCCAGCCCGCTACTATCTCCTGTTTTGCATGAGGCAAGTCAAAGGGCTTCTTCTCCAGCTTTGCCAGCAAGGAGGTGAAGGCCGCTACAAAGCCTATAGGCTGGTAGAGTGCAAGCCAGCCTTTCGACTGCTGGTAGCTAATTAGTCCGCTGATGCTGAGCGAAGAAGCCTGTATCGCTGCCGCAGCTATGCAGAACATGAACACGGNCTCGTACATTGTGTACTGGGCGACGAACCTGCCGACGCCTATGACCGTGTAGGGGCTGAGCGCCGCATACCCCACGAGCGATACGCTGAGCGCCGAGATCGCCAGGAGGAGCAGCACCAGGAGGACGTCTCCCTCGAATCCTAGGGGCGGGTGCCGTGGAGACTGTTGGGACGTAGAGCATGCCATAGATGGGCGACAGTCACGGCTAGCAGCAGGGATGGTGTCAGCACAGCAGTGTCGATGGTGCGGGGTAGTAGCTCCTCCTTCCCCAGGAGCTTGAGGAAGTCGTAGAGAGGTTGGAGGAGACCACCAGGTCCCGTGAACTGTGGCCCTACGCGCCTTTGGACCCACGCTGTCACTTTCCTCTCCAGGTACTCGAACCAGAACGCCATTGCCGCGGTGAAGATAAGCCCGGGAAACACCAGGGAGTAGAACAGCTCGAGCAGCATGGTAGTCACCTCCTAATGATCAGCAAACCCTGAAGGAAGATGACCACTGCCGTGGCGAGCAGAATCCCAAAGGGTAGGTCCCCGCTGCCCACCAGGAGGAGTAACAGGCACAGAGCCTCTGCCAGCAGGAGGAAGAGCGCGAAGGTCATGAGGTCGACCGCGTGGTACCTGAGCCTGGTCGCTGTCGGCGGGATACCACCGCTGAAGGGCTCCCTGGCNGTCTGTGAGTGTGAGCCCCTCGGGGCTAGCTTGCCGCTGATCCAGTACACCAGTGCTACAGCGAAGAGGATTACCAGGAAAGTTGTCACCTGCGGCGGGAGGGCGACAGCCAGCAGCTGCGGTAGTGCGCCCTGAACCGCGTCGAGGGGGCTTGCTCTCACCATTCTGATCGCCTTCGCGGGACAAACGTCTGCGCACACGCCGCAGTAGATGCAGGAGTGGTAGTCGAAGAAGGGTTCCTGCTTCGGCACCTCCTTACCCCCGACGACCTTCTTGCCAGTAGCCCGCATCTTTATTGCCGCGGGAGGGCAGCTCCTGGCGCAGAGCCCGCAGCCCAGGCACTTCTCGTTGTTGAGCACAGGCACCCCGCGTCCCCTGTCGTTGCTCGTTACTGCTTGGAGGGGCTCGGTCAGCCTGCCCTCGAATGCCTCTTTAACTCCGAGGATAATCGCCTGCACGTACTTCTTCATCTCATCTCACCCTCATCCTCGCAAGCTCCTCCAGGGTTAGGACGTACGAGCCCCCATCCCTGATTACCAGGACCCTATCCATGCAGCTGAAGCAGGGGTCTATGCTAGTCACTATGAGCGGGAGGTCTGAGAGCATCGCTCCCTCGAGAAGGGATGCTGCCAGCTGTATGTTGGGAATAGTGGGTGTTCTTATCTTAACGCGGTAGGGGCTGTGCTTGTTGTCGGATTTTACGTAGTAGAACAGCTCGCCGCGCGGTGGCTCGGTCCTCGCGTAGGCCTCCCCCTCGGGCACGGTGCCCATGAAGTACCTCGCCGGGACAGGGTTTCCCGAGGGGAGCTTCTCCGCCAACTGTGAGATTATCTGGATCGACGCAAGGAGCTCCTCCAACCTGATCCTCACCAGGTTGTACACATCACCCTCCTGGGCCACAGGGATGGGGAAATCTACCCTGTCATAGGCGCCGTAGGGCTCGACTTTCCTTATGTCGTAGGGATCCCCAGCAGCCCTTCTCACAGGCCCCACTGCGCAGAATTTCCTCGCCTGCTCCAGCGTGTACCTGCCCACGCCCCGTGTACGCTCAACGAATTGGTCATTGGAGAGGATCTCCTCCATGATCGAGGAGATCCTGCGCCCCACCTCCGCCAGTATCCTCGCGTACCCCCTCGCCTTCTCGTCGGGTATGTCCCTCCTCACACCACCGATTGTAACAAAGGACTTGTGGACCCTGTTGCCCGTCGCGTCCTCCAGGATGTCCATTACGGTCTCTCTGAGTCCCCAAACCCACATGAAGAGCGTCTCAAAGCCTGTCCAGTAGCCCACAAGCCCCAGCCAGAGCGCGTGCGAGTGTATGCGCTCCAGCTCAGCCACCAGAGTCCTCAGGAACGCGGCCCTCGGGGGGCGGCTCGATGCCTAGCAAGCACTCCACAGCCTCCACAAAGGTCCACGCATGGTGGGTGCTGCATATACCGCAGACTCTCTCCAAAAGGAATATGTCCCTCAGGAAGGTCCTCGACTCAGCAGCTTTCTCTATACCCCTGTGCACGAAGCCGATGCGCAGGAAGGCCTTCTTTATCCGCTCCCCCTCGACTACTAGTGCTATATGCTCTGGCTCCTTCAGCGCTGGGTGGTAAGGTCCGAAGGGGACTACCACGCTCTCAGGCGACAGAGGCGCGCCCACAGAGAAGTACCTCTCTCCGACGCACGTCTTAGACTCCAGCAGCTCGCGCACCTGTGCTGCAGTGACGCTTTTCAGCAGCGGCGGAGGTGCGAAGTCGGGGTAGCAGTCAGGTAGTATGAACCTGCCCTCAAGGCTTCCATTACCCTCGATTCTGACACCGAAGAGGTCGCGGTTCTCCCGCTCGTAGAAGGAGGATCCGGGCAGGAGCTGCGCAAGCGAAGGCACTACAGCGCCTTCCCTGTTCACTCTCACCGAAAGGTGGCGCGTGGCACCGTCAAGCCCGGAGAGGTGGTATATCAGCTCTAGGTTGCCGTCGCCCAAGTCGACACAGGTTATAGTCACCAGGTGGCTAAACCCCCTCTCGATTGCTGAGGTCACGCTATCCTGCAACTTATCCGCGGGTACCTGCTCCTTTTCAACCCGCCCCCTGCCCATGCTCCTTCACCCCATAAAGCCTGGCAAGAGCCTTGACAAGCATTCCCGGTCGGGCGGGGCACCCTGGGATCTTTATATTCACGGGCACAACTCTGTCGGCCCCCCCGACAATGTTGTAGCAGTCCGCGAAGATTCCTCCACTGCACGCGCACGTCCCAAAGGCGACGACCAGCTTAGGCTCAGGCATCTGGTCGTATACCATCCTGAGCGCGTCCATAGACATTCTAGTTACCGGCCCTGTGACCACGAGCACGTCAGCGTGCCGGGGGCTGGGAACCAGCTGGACACCCAGCCTCTCTAAGTCGTACCGAGGTGTCAGTGCGGCGACGAACTCTATGTCGCACCCGTTACAGCCCCCGGAGTTGAAGTGGTACACCCAGAGGCTACGCCGCCTGTAACCCAGCGGATCTTTAGGCAAAGAGACCCCCTACGGGAAACAGCTCTGTGAAAAGATTTATCTCGATCTTAATATTACCAGAGATGTAGCTTTCCGGCATTTTTAAACTTTCTCAACAAAAGTCAAGACCTATCTCTCTAAGCTTCTCNTAAAGCTCAGCAACGGTATTTTACACTACTCAAAGAATAACAAAGGTAACTTCGACTTAACTTGATCAGTTTTATACTGTCTTCCCACAGTGAGGTCAAAAACTAGCTGTGTGTATAGCCAAGGGGGCTTTGCTACTTCAGCCTATGGAAGGCGAGCTATCTCTAAGTGTATATTCCTCTTTATGTCTACTGATCTACTGCGCGTTCCTAGCCTATAAGGCATATATAGTGTAGTGCATGCAAATAGTTTGGTAAAGAAGTATGACAACCGCTATGAGGCTTGTCAGACGCGTGCAGCTGACGGGAGGGTCAACGTATATAGTCTCCATTCCGAAGGAATGGGCTAACATGGTGGGTATAGAGAAAGGTAGCCAGGTGGTCCTTCAGCTGGAGCCCGACGGATCCATAAGGCTCAGGCCCAGCGCCAGGAAGCCGCAGGTGCCGCTGGAGGCTGAGGTTAGAGCTGGTGAAGGCGTATCTCGGGGGGCTGTGATCCGCGAGGTTCTTTCAAAGTACCTCCTAGGGTACAAGAGCATACGCGTGAGGATAGAGAGGGAGGACGTCGAGCTGAGGAAGATGCTGAGGGAGGTTATGGTCTCCAAGCTCATCGGGGCTGAGGTCATGCACGAGGACTCCAGGGAGCTGGTGATACAGGTTCTTGTCAACGTGGAGGATATCCCTGTCCCGGACGTAATCACGAAGATGCGCGATGCCGCACAGAGCATGATGGAGGATCCCATCGCGTTCATGAAGGGGGAGAGGGAGGATATCGACCTGGAAGAGGTGGCGGCCCGCGACGATATTGTCGACAAGCTGTACTTCTACGGGCTTAGGCAGCTCTACAGCGCTGTGAGGGGCTTCGCGGGGCTAGAGGACATCGGCATGAGCAGGCTCGAGGAGATCCTACCCCACGCGATGGTCCTGAAGAACCTCGAGAGAGTATCAGACCATGCTGCATTCATAGCGAGGACGCTGTCCCAGACGCCGAGAAAGTCCTTAGAGTGGGGGGAGCTCGCGGAAGCCGCTGAGGTCGTAGTAACCTTCTTCCGCAGGAGTGTCGATGCTTTCCTGACCAGGGACAGATCCGCAGCGAACAGGCTCCTCGACGTCGACGCGGAGCAGCTCAGAGAACAAGACCGCGAGCTCACGAACAGGCTCCTTAAGGGCTACGATACAAGTCTCCTGGTCAGCATCAGAGCCATCCTGGGCAGCTATAGAAGGATAGTCGAGTACAGCTCGGACATCCTCGAGGTGGTCATAGACCTGACTGAGAGGTAGCCGCTGGGAAGCAGCGGGGGCGNTCGGGAGACCCGCCACTGCGCGCCACAGCCCGCGTCCCCGACGGTGGAAAAAGTTATATAGTGGTCATTGATGAACTTTTTTGTGCATGATTGAACATAAAATATCGTTAGTGAGCATAGAGTGTATCAAACCGCACGAGCGCACAGTTNAGTCGAAGGTTAGAAAGCTGCTCCGTGACCTACTCTCGACGCTCACCCTCAGGAAGCCGGTCGTGGTGGACGAGGAGACACTCACACTCCTCGATGGTCACCACAGGCTCTTCGCCCTTCGGAGGCTGGGTGTGGGGCTTGTTCCAGCAGCGCTCGTGAACTACTCGGATCCCAGGATCCTGGTGCGTAGGTGGGGTGGCGGGGAGGCCATAGAGAAGAGGCTAGTCGTCGAGAGGGCTATGGCGGGGAGGCTTTTCCCGCCGAAGACCACGCGTCACGTGGTGATTCTAGGTGGCAGAGAGGTGCACGTGTCGGAGGTAATACCCGATATCAACTTGAACTTGAAAGCTCTCTTGGAGTACACGGTGCTGTGCAGTGAGCTGAGAGCGATCACTGTTCTCGGGCAGGTGGCTCCCGCGGTAGATCTTCCTGGGGGTGCAACTCCAGCAGTTCCTTGTAACCACAGGAGGGGCATATCTTCACGAGAGAGACGTCGAAGGGCCCCCTCACTTTGAGCGATATGTACTCGTCCCTTAGCGGTAGGCGGAGCTCCAGGCTTCTCTCCTCAGCCGCAGGAACCATGTACACAGTGAGCCAGGCACCCCCGTCCCTCACGCTGCCCCTCAGGCCTGAGGGTCCCGACTTTCCCATGATGACGAGTACCCTGGCAAAGCTTATCTCCACCGTTTTCCTGTTGTTCGCGCGATCACCGAGGCTCTTAACCAGGATTCCGTCGGCCAGCACTGTGAAGTATGCCACGTAGGTGCTTCTACCAGCCCTCTTCCTCGCCCTGAGAACACCCTCGAGAGTCACCCTAGGCACTTAGGTCTTCATCCGCGTAGCTCGTCGGTATATATGCATTTTTGCGCGCAGAACCCGAAGAGATTTAAAACGTTGTCTGGGAGAGTGGTCTCGTGGAACTAAGGACATCAGCTGTGTCAACAAGCGGTATCAGGATCTCGGCTGTGGAGGACGGTCGGGAGCTCGGGCACTGCTACATATACCTGATAAGGAACGACCTGCACGACAAGCCCTACGCGCTACTGGAGGACGTCTACGTCAACGAGAGCGACCGGGGCAGGGGTGTTGGGACTCTTCTAGTCAGGAGGGCTGTGGAGCTGGCTAGGGAGCTGGGCTGCTACAAGATCATAGCCACGAGCCGCTTCGGGCGGGACGAGGTGCACCGCTGGTACGAGAAGCTGGGCTTCAAGCGCCACGGCTACGAGTTCCGGATAGACTTCGATCACTAGCGCGGAGCTTAGCCAGCAGGTAAGCGGCTGCGGCTAGCAGGGCCAGGACGCCTACCATGTCGATCAGCCTGGAGTAGGCGAGCACGACCTGCCAGTTCTCTCCCAGCATGTATCCCAGGTATGCGAAAAGAGCGTTCCAGGGCAGGCTGCCCGCCAGCGTGGCCAGGGTGAAGGACAGGGGGTTCATCCGCGCTATGCCCGCGGGGAAGCTGATCACGGATCTAATGCCCGGTACAATCCGGCCCACTAGCACTGCAGCGAAGCCGCTCCGGCTTCTGAAGAACCTCTCGGCCAGCTCCAGCTCTCTCTCGCTGATGAAGAGGTACCTTCCAAGCCTCAGGAGCGCAGGTCTCGCTAGGTAAAGCCCGAGGAGGTACTCTGCCAGCGATCCGGCTAGGTTCCCCAGGGACCCCGCTAGGACGGCCTCGTGGAGCTTGAAAGCACCCCGGCTCGCCAGGAAGCCTGCGAGCACCATCACAGCCTCGCCGGGGATGGGTGCCAGCAGCAGCTCGGCGGCAGATACTGCGATGAGCCCCGGGAGACCTAAGTGCTCTAGTAGCTGCGCGCAGGCTTCTACGAGACTCTGCACTAGGGACACAGAGGGGGCTAGGCGACACGGGTATATTTCCTTAGCGCGAGTTGCGCTGCTGCCCTGAGAGGAGAACCTCGAGCTCTACTCTGCTTTCGAGCATGTCAAGGGAGAGCGAGATTATGTTCCCTATCAGGTGCTCAACCAGGCTATAGCGCTCGCTGCTAAAGTACTCGGTGTACAGGCTAACGATCTTCCTCTTACTGGTCTCGTCGCCCAGGTGGAACGCCTTGATACCAGCTTCCACAGCTTTTCTGGCAGCTTCGACAGCCTCCGTCTCTATGCGCACGTACGCTGCCGTCCTCGCCAGCCCCACTAGCACGTCACCCACTCTCTCCAGGGTCTTGCCGTAGTTGAATATCGGCAGGAGCAGCGGCCTGTCCTCCACCCCTATATGCCTGAGGTACGCGGGGTTCTTCAGAGCTTGGGAGACCTGGCGGCTGAGGAGAAAGTAGAACTTGTCTATCTCCTCGTCCCGCTCCACAATGTCCGAGAGTATCGAGGTATCGCCGCTCCTCGAGTAGAGATCCAGGTCCTTGAGGCTGTTCAGCACCAGGATCTCCATCCTGTTGAGCACGCGCTCAGCGCTCATCGCGGCAGCATCTGTGACCATCTGGAGGACTACGTAGTCGGCCCCCTCCTCCACGATCTCGAGACCGATGAGCCTGGACAGCGTCCTCCGCAGCGTGCCCCTCAGGGCTGAGGCGCGCCCCTCCGGGGTTGAGATTCGTATGACATCGTAGCCCGCCTGATACAGCGCGATGATCATCCTAGCTAGGGAGTCCTCCTCCCCCCTCCCGGCCTCGATGTGCGCTCTCCTCTCCTCCTCTCGGCGCCTGTCTGCGGCTGAGATGATTAGATAGTCGTCGTGCTCCTCCACGAGCACCAGGTCGCCCTCCCTCAGTCCCAGCTCCCCCACCCACTTCCTCGGCAGGGTCACCGCGAGGCTAGACTTGCCCAGCTTGATCAGCTTGCGCGCAGATGCCACGTGCTTGCTACGCGTGCACAGATTTATTCATATTGTATATACACCAGCCTTATAGCCCGAGCACCGCTAGACTTGATCATGGGGTACTTCGAGGAGAAGCTTAAAAACTCAGAAATTGGACTGAGCTTCGACGACGTCCTCCTAGTCCCCCAGTTCTCGGACGTGAAGCTGGAGGAGATAGACACAACCACGCGCCTAGCACCAAACCTGGTCCTGAAGATACCCATCATCAGCAGCCCCATGGACACCGTGACAGGGGAGGAGATGCTGCTGGCGATGGGGAGGCTCGGAGGGCTAGGGGTTCTCCCGAGGAACTACCCCCTGGAGCAGGCAGTACGGGCGCTGAAGAGATCTTCAGAGGAGGGGGTACTGGCCGCCGCTGCTGTGGGCCCTTTCGACGACGAGCGGGTAAAAAAGACTTCTAGACGCGGAGGCAGCGATGATCGTCATCGACACAGCACATGGCCACAGCAGGAACGTAGTCGAGGCCACGAGGAGGTTCTCAGGTTACGGGGCTGCTGTGATGGCCGGGAACATCGTGACTGGGGAGGCGGCCGAGGCTCTGATCAGCGCCGGCGCCGTGTCGCTCAGAGTGGGTGTGGGGCCGGGGCACGCCTGTGTCACCAGGGAGGTAGCAGGGGTCGGCTACCCACAGCTCTCAGCAATTGCCAGGGTAGCTGATGTTGCGTCCAGGTACGGCGTCTCGGTGGTCGCCGACGGCGGGATCGAGAAGCCCGCGGACATTGTGAAAGCGCTGGCGGCTGGCGCGGACGCCGTCATGCTGGGCTACCTGCTCGCTGGCACCGACGAGGCTCCGGGGGCTCTCGTGGAGGTCGGTGGGAGGCTCTACAAGGTCTACCGGGGCATGGGCAGCAGGAGTGCGCTCGCGAGCGGCTCGGCAAGGTACGGCGAGTTCAAGCGCGCACCCGAAGGGGTTGAGGGCTTGGTGGAGCTGAGGGGACGTGTCTCCTCGGTCGTCGAGTGGCTTGTGAACGGCTTGAAGCAGGGGATGGGCTACGTGGGCGCCAGGAACCTCGAGGAGCTGAGGAGGAGGGCTGTCTTCGTCAGGCTCACCCACGCCGGTTTCAAGGAGAGCGGTCCGCGGGGTCTCATCGAGGTGAGGTACTGATGGGCGTGATAGAGGTCGGCGAGCTTCTGGACCACGGCACCCTCAGGAGGAACGTGAGAATCGAGTACGAGGGCGGCGAGGACCTGTACTTCGAGTCGGCGGTGAGCCCCGGCTTCAGCGACGCTCACGCGCACCCACAGGTCGTGGACGTGGGGGAGGGCGGCAGGTGGGCTAACTCCTACGAGTGGCTCAGCAGCAGGAGGCTGCGCGTCGACGAGGGGGCGATCAGGCGGGACACTGAGCTCTCCGCGGCTCTCGCGGAAGTCGCACTGCTGCTCTCGCTGCTTGACGGTGTCACGCTGGTCTCGATGACCGGCAGCCTGCACGGGAACCTCCGGGCTATCTCGAGGCTGAAGCAGCTCCCGAGGGTTGTCCTGCTCCCCACAGTGATGGAGAGCGCGGGCTGGAGCAGACCTGAGAGCGTTTACGCAGCGTACGCAGCCAACCCGGCCATGTGGGACGGCTACTTCGGGATCGGCTACTTCGCGCACTCGCTGCGCCGCACACCGCCTGAGTTCCTCCGAGCCTCCCACAGGATCGCGCTGAGGCTCAACCTCCCCTTCGCGATGCACCTATCCGAGGGGGTGGACGAGGCGGAAGACCTTGTCAGAGTCCTCGGCGGCGAGGTCAGCAACGTGATTGCTGTGCACTGTATTTCCTCGCCTGGGAAGTGCAGGGAGTACGGATTCAGAGTGATCCACTGCCCCACCTCCAACCTGTACCTCTACGGCTACACGCTAGGCAGCCTGAGTTTCTTCGACGCTCTGGGCAGCGACTGGCCCCTTGTCACCGGCACCCTACGGAGAGCCTACACGGATGCCGTGCGTATTCACGGACCCTCCCTCGAGCTGCTGACAAAGGCCACCGCGGGTGGCTACAGGGTCATGGGTGTCAAGGGGCGCGGCGACGCGGTCTTCTTCGACGAGCCCTTAGAGAAGGTGGCCAGGGGTGAGGCGGAGCCCAAGCTTGTGCTGGTAGGCGGCAGGGTTCTCGTCAGGGAAGGCCTAATGGAGGGGCTGTCCCTCTCCCGGCAGGATCTGCTCAAAATGAAGGAGGAGAGAGTGAGGTTGGCCTTCGAGAAATACCCGCTCGCCTAGCCCCGGTAGATCGCAGCCGCCAGAGCCGCCCTCCTCCTCTCTGCAGCCTGCTGCAGCTCTGCGAGGCCGCCGCTTTTCAGCCACTCCTCAATCTCCCTGGCTTTTCTCTCGACGTAAGCGAAGAAAGCTCGCATGACGAGCCTCATCGGCAGCCTGCCGGGTCCTCGGAGGTACATCTTGAACGCGATCTCCTTACCCCAATTGAGTGTATGCCACATGCACTTCCTCATCACCTCGGCGTGGAGCTGCGTGAGCCTGTCCATCAGGAACGCCCGCGCGTCCTTCATGTAGCCCAGGGGGACGAAGAACATCGGGACCATCAGGCTCCTGTAGTCCTTGATCCTGTCCAGCAGCTCAAGGGTCTGCTGAAGGTCCTCCTCGCGCTCGTCGGGGGAGCCGAGGATCAGGGTGAGCGCCGGGACGATCCGGTGCTCGTGCATTATCGAGAGAGCGTCCTCCACTACCTCGTGCCACCTCTCGATGGGGTAGGGGGCGACCTTCCCCGGCATGATCAGCCTCGCCAGCCTCACGCTGCCTGTCTCCAGCCCCACCTGGAC
>Ga0065719_106623_pt1 | contig 26146 bp, 29 predicted proteins | sample GBSCel85sediment_FD_59106 | JGI IMG/M metagenome (GOLD analysis project Ga0065719, IMG submission 59106) | Hot spring sediment microbial communities from Great Boiling Spring, Nevada - Cellulolytic enrichment CS 85C v3 (version 3) | ecosystem: Environmental > Aquatic > Thermal springs > Hot... | reverse complement strand
GTCCGCTGTCTTCCACCAAAGACATTAGAAAGTTTAGCAAAGGGATCAAAGGGAAAAAAAGCTGCAATAACTCCTATCCCCGGAATTATACCTTTGATTAACAGACTTTCGAGAATGGAGTCAGGTAAAATTCCGTCCAGAAATTCCGAAATTATGTCGAATGCATTGGAAATCAATCCAACAAGGCTATAGCTTTCGAAAAGCTCAGCTATTTCATCCCTTCTGAGAAATCTGAAGATTAAGTTCAGGGGAAAACCGGTGTTTACTGAAAGAGATGCGAAGATGACGAGGAATAAAATCAGAGTTGCAAAAAAAAAGGGCCAGCTCTGCTGAAGAAAATGGAATCGAGCCTTTCAGAATACCTCGACGCCTTTACTTCCCTGATAGAAGCTCTTAAAAGATCTTCAACAAATCTATAACGTCGGATTGCAATCATCTGCTCCTGATTTCCGTAAAGCTCCGAAATCTCATCATATATTTTCCTCAGCTCATTCCTGGCTTCATCTGAAAGAAGAGATAGCGCATATTCATCGCCTTCCAATGTCTTAACGGCAATCCCTCTATCCCCCACTATTTTTTCCACCTTCTCAATAAAATTTTCAATGCTTCCATAATCTATTTTAAGCCTCTTTACCCTGATTCTTCCCTCGATAAAATCAAGGCATCTGTCGAGAAGCTGGTTGACACCGATTCCCTTAATAGCGCTGACTAGAATAACTTCCGTACCAATTTTGCTTTTTATTGCCTCAACGTTAATGTGCACCCCCTTTCTTTCAAGAGAGTCTACCTTGTTTATGACCACAATTGCATCCCTGAGTTCAAGCACTTGCACTGCAAAATAGAGAGATCTGAAGAGGGATTCTCCGTTGACCACTATGACTGCAATTCCTTCTTTGCCGAAAATGAACTCTTTGGTTATCTCCTCTTCTCTGCTTGCAGTTTTAAAGCTATTTATTCCCGGAAGATCGATAAGAGTTATTTCTTTCCCGTGATGAACTATTCTTGCCTCATTTACCTCAACTGTTTTCCCCGGCCAGTTTGCAACGTAGCATTCCTCGCAGGAAATCCTGTTGAATAAAGTTGTCTTTCCAGCATTTGGTTGAGCTACGAGATATATTTCATGCATTCACAGCCTCCACAACTATTTTCCTCGCAACTCCTCTGCCTACTGCTATTTCCGTATCGTTAACCCTTAAAACAACAGGAGGCCCCCTTGAGATAACTTCTACTACTTGCCCAGGAAATAAGCCGAGATCGAACAGTCTCTTCACGAATCCCTTCCCTCCTTGTATTTCGACTATCTTCACTTTTCCCACTGCAGTTTCTAGCGTTATCATGTTTAGGATAGCCTAAAAATTTGCATATAAAGCTTTCGGTCTGCATCCAAAAACGAAAGGCATTTAGCAGTTTTTTGCAGTGATGAGAGGTTTGTTTCCGCATCCCTTGAATTTTTGCGGCAAATCCTTAAAACGGATCGTTTTGATCTTATCGCATTGCCAGGTGCCCCAGCATTCATAGCCCAGTCGGAAAGATCGCTGATCGAACGCCTCAAACTGCTGCTTGGGGCCCAAAGGATTAAAAGGGTTGTATTAATAGCCCACGAAGACTGCGGTTACTACAAAAACCAGTATCCCGGGCTTCCATTCGATGAAATCCGTCAAAAACAACTGGATGATCTTTCAAAAGCGACGGAGTTTCTGAAAGATGCTGGAGTTGATTTCTGCGCTTTCTTCGCATTTGTGGAGAGAAATGAAATAGTTTTTGACCGTGTGCGCTAGCATCTATAGGCAAAGTTCTCCGCAGACTAGCAAATGCTTGTAGAAAAATTTTTTTAACAGAAGCACCTATACTAAAAGAGCCGCCGTGGCTCAGCTGGCAGAGCGGGTGACTCGTAATCACCAGGTCGCGGGTTCAAATCCCGCCGGCGGCTTTAATAATTGAATTTGCTTCATACGGGGGAAGGGGTTATGACCAAAAAATTAGGAAGCTGTTTAGGGCTAATATTAGGCTTAGCTAGCCTTTTACTATTCTGTGCAGCTCCTCAAGTCCCAACACAGACTCCACAGACAATACCGGAAATAAAAATCGGGGTCCTGGTTCCAAAAACTGGTGAGTTTTCTTCCGCTGGTGTTGTCATGGAAAATGCTGCAAAATTGGCCGAGAAGCATGCAAGAGAGATGGGATATAATATAAAAATTATTATACATGACTGTGGTGATAAGCCAGAGATGACAAAAACTGCATTTTTGTCTCTCGTAAAGGAAGGCGTGGTTGCAATCGTAGGCACATATTCTAGCCCGCAGGCAATGATGGCAGCTGACATCGCAAATGAGTCCAAAGTCGTGTTCATGGCGAGTGTAGCTTCTGCCGATCTTGAGGGCAAGGTGAAGGGAGGGAATAGATACGTCTTTAGAAACGCATATAACACGAGCTACTGGGGAATTCTGGCCGTTGAATTTCTGGAGATAACTGGAGCTAAAAGCTATTATTTGGTCGGTTACGAGCCCTTGAAGACTTTTAACTTGGGAATGTTCGGTATTATAAAGAATCTGACCAAGGCAGAGCTTAGGGGTGAATCTTGGGTAAAATCTCCAAGTGTCTCCCCTGAAGACTACAAACGAGTTGCAAGAGAACTTGCAAAAATAGATGTAGAAGTTATAGTCCTCGGGGATCCGGGTTTAGGTGGTGTTGACTTTGTAAGAGAATACAGACTGGCAGGTGGAAATGCAACCATATACTCTGTTGGTGGAATGCTTGCCCTTCCGGATCTACTAAAAGAGTTGAACGTCAGCGGAATAGCTTTCCAAGCAGCAGCTTTAGAATTAAAAGCCAAAACAAATTTAACAAAGAAATATTTTGAAGATTACAGAAAGGATTACGGAAAGGAGGCGAACAATTACGCCGGAATCTTGACATACGATGCTATCCTCATAGTGGCACAGGCAGCGGCAAAGGGAGAAGATCTAGTATCTGAACTAGAAAAAGGGACTTTTATTGGAGCTGCTGGAATTTACGAGTTTAACGAGAATCATCAGGCTAAGTGGGGCACTGAGAAGCTGAGGGGAACCATAGGGATATTTAAAGACGGGAAAATAGAGGTCATTTCATGATTGTTCCAATATTTTTTTCGGCAGTAATCTATGCCTCGCTTGCAATTTGTATACTGCTCTCCTACAGGGTGGCAAAAATTGTGAATCTTTCGCTCGGCTCGATTTATACACTCGGCGGATATCTTTCACTATTTAATTCTTTTGTTTCACCGATATTTGGAGCTCTGATTGGTCTTTTGTTGCATATCTTTACAAGAAGATTGGATCTGAGCAGAGCGACTCTGTTCTCGCTCGGTCTTGCGATAGCGATAGAGGAATTTTTGAGAATTATTTTCAGAGCAGAATACATCTTGCTAAATTATTCAAAAATATTTTATTTTTTTAATTATAAAATACTTTTTGAGCACTTCCTAGCTTTTCTTATTTCGGCAGCATTTTTAATCTCATTTCTAATATTCGAACTAAAAAAATCATTGAGTAAGTTAAAATTAAAAATTATTGAAGAAGACTTAGAAAATGCAGAAATATATGGAATAGATACAGAAAAAATTAGAGCTATAGTTCTGATCATCGTTTCGGCTTTTTTTTGCTGTATAGGGAGCCTAAATCTTCGTGGAGGATTGGTAACTCCAACAATCGGATGGCTACACTTGATTTTTTCACTCTTCATAGCAACGATTGCAAACGCATTTAGAGAAAAAGCTTATATCTTAGTCTTCCCAATATCTTTGGGAGTATGTTTATTGATATAACAGTTCGGATCTTGGTATTTGTTCTGCTAATTATACCGGTATTTTTTGATTACTACATAAAACTGCTGGCAGCTTCTGCTTTAATTCTCGCAATCTTTACGATTTCCTGGTTGTATTTGGAAAGAGATTTGGGCTGGGAGAGTTTTGGTCATTCAATACCTTTTGGTGTATCTGCATACCTATTTGCGATCAATCCCTTACTCCTTTTCTTATCTCCTCTTACAACTTTTTTACTTTTTCCTCTTTCAGTGTTCGGAAAAAGTATCTTTCCATTTGCGAGCTTTATTTTTTCAGTGTTCTTCTGGTATTTAGCGCATCACATCGTTGTTGATGGCAGGGGTGGTGAAGAGGGATTTAAAGTTCTCTCGGTTAACTTGGATCATGTATACTTCCTTTCTGTAGCCCTCTTTATCTTTTCATATCTACTGATATGGAAAGTTTCAGAGTCTAATCTTGGCTTAAAGATAAAAGCCGTAAGAGATGACGAAATTGCTGCAAGAGCGATAGGAATAAACCCTCTACCAGTTAAAATGTTTGGATTTACAATCTCATGCAGTTTGGCTTCGATTGCAGGAATTTTGCATGCAGCTGCCTTTGGTTATGTCTCTCCCAGCATATTCTCCCCTTACTTTTCCCTCTTTCCATTTGTTGCGGCAACTATTGGAGGAAGGAAATTGTGGTCGTGTGTCTTGGCAAGCTATTTAGTAGTCGGACTCTCTTGGTTCCTTTCCCCCTACGTGCCCGAGTTCCATTACATAATCTATGCGCTTGCCATAATTTTAGCTTCTTTCACACATGGCTATGCTCGAAGTAGTAAGAATATCTAAGATGTTCGGAAAGGATGTGGTGCTGAAGAATGTAACATTTAGCCTGAAAAATGGAATTTTGGGAATTTACGGCCCAAATGGGAGCGGTAAAACAACTCTGCTTAAGATAATTTCAGGTTTCGAAAAACCAAGTTGCGGATGGATATTCTTCAATGGGAAGGAGATAACCAACATGGCTCCGCAAAAGATTGTTAAGCTCGGGATTGCAATGGCATTCCAAATACCTAGAGTTTTCTGGAATCTGACCGTATATGAGAACGTTTTACTCGCAGCGCGAGAAAAGGATTATGCGATGGAGATTTGTGAGGAGTTAAATATAAAGGACATTCTCTTCAAAAAAGCAAACGAAATATCGCAGGGAAAATTAAAGTTATTACAACTTGCACTCTGTTTTGCACTGAAACCTAAGCTGGCACTACTCGACGAACCTTTTGCATCGCTTGACGCTGAAAATGTGGAAATCGTGCTTGACTACCTAAGGAGAAGAGGAGATGAAATTTCGATGATAATCACAGCACACAGAACTAAGCTATTGAAAGGCTTGGCTTCATGCATGTTTGAGATGAGAGGTGGTAAGATTGTTAGAAGTTCTTGAACTATCCTTAATTTTAAATTCGAAAAAAATATTGGACTCAATCAGCTTAAGCTTCGATCGCGGAATAAACCTCATAGCAGGACCAAATGGAAGCGGAAAGACGACTTTGCTCAGAATACTCGTTGGACTGCTTAAACCGAGTTCTGGAAGAATACTTCTCGATGGACTTGACATAACTCTAAAAAGAGCACATGAAAGAGTAAAACTCGGAATTATAATGGCTCCAGAAAGGATGAAGCTGCCCTTATCTCTTACTGTTGACGAAAACCTGAGATTCTGTGATAGGGATAAAGCATATGAGTATTTTCCTGAACTGAAAAAAATTTCGGGAAAGAAGGCAAAGGATCTGAGCGGAGGAGAAAGACAAATGGTGATTCTAGCCAGAGCATTTGCAGCTAGCTCGAAATACTTACTGCTTGACGAGCCTTTCCAAGGGCTGCACGAAAAGATAAAGGAGAGAGTACTTGAATTGCTTGAAGAAGAGAAAAGAAAAAAAGGAATCCTGGTTGTTACACACGACGAGCTTGAAAAGGTTTTTTCAATAAGCGATTCCATTTACATTCTTGTAAATGGAAAAATTCTTTATGCCGGAGAAAAAAAAGGCGGGGAAAAAATTTTAAGAAAATTCTTTATATAATTAATCTTTTGGAGTATACATTTTCTTTGCTATCTCCTTCAGCTCTCTTCTCAGCAACTTGCCAGTCAGATGTCTGGGCAAGCTCTCCACAAAGAATATTTCCCTAGGTAGTTTGTACTTTGCAATATTGGCTTGCAGATATTCGTATATTTCCTTCTTTGTCTTTTCATTTGCTTCGTAGCCCTTCTTTAGTACTACGAACGCCACAACATCCTCTCCTCTGATCGGATGTGGAACTCCTACAACGCCAGCATCATCGACTGCTGGATGTCCCATCAGGGCTACTTCGATCTCATCTGCTCCTATTCTGTAGCCAGAGCTCTTTATTATATCTTCGCCCTTCCCAGCAAACCAGATGTAACCATCTTCGTCCTTATACGCTAAGTCTCCCAAGGCTACGCTCTTCATCAGGACATCCTTCTGCATTTTCTTTAGCAGTTTGTTATCCTCGGCATATGGGTTCCAGTAAACTGTCCCGCAAGGCGCTTTTATCAACATTAGCCCCTCTTTTCTAGGCTCCTTTATTGGGCTGAGAGTTTCTGGATCAATTATGTCAACTTCTACTCCTGGAACTGGAAGTCCTATTGATCCTGGCTTCGGTTTTGGAGCAACAGCGTTTGATATTGAGATGTAGAAGAGTTCAGTCGCTCCGAAACCTTCTGCGATCATCTTTCCAGTTTTTTCATACCAAGCTTTAATTGTATCAGCTCCGAAAGCTTCTCCTCCTCCTGTAAACAATCTAACCGTGCTTATATCGTATTTCTGCAAGAGCTTATCTAAAGCTGGCAGCGTCTTTCTATACCAAGTGGGTGCCATGCTCATTACAGTTACTCCGTGTTTCTCTATGCATGAGAAAACGTAATCGGGATCTGGCTGTCTCATCAAAGAAACTGCACTTCCAAAGTAGTATGGAATCATCGCCAATCCTCCGTAGCCCAAAGCAAACGTAATCGGTGCTGCACTTCCAAGTACATCTGCTTCTGTCAATTTCCACACATAAGTTCCCACATTCCTAACAGTGGTCAAAATTCCGGGTATGAAGTGAACAACTCCCTTTGGAGGACCAGTCGTTCCAGAAGTGTAGAGTAGAACTCCGGGGGAATCTTTGGGGACTTTTACTGCCTCAAATTTTCTGCTCCCCTTCTTAACCAACTCTTCGAAACTAAGGTATCCTTCTCCATCACCCACAACAATGACGTTTTGGAGATACTTTAGCTCAGATTTTACTTCATCGACTTCCTTCAAAAGACCCTTTTCTGTAATCAAAAATTTTGCCCCGCTGTCGTTGAGAACGTGTAAAACCTCTTTCTTGCTCCATCTTGGATGCAGGGTCACGGGTAAAGCTCCTGTCTTAAGTATGGCAAAGTTCGATATCACAGCTTCTGGAATGTTTGAGAAACGGATCCCTACTCTGTCTAATGGTTCAACACCAAGTTCTACGAGCGCTGAAGCGAGCTTGTTTGATAGTATTGAGATTTCCCTGTAAGTGTATTTCTTGTCTTCGAAGTAAATTGCAACTTTGTGCTTCAACTTTTCGGCATTTTTTTCAAGTATCTCTTCCGCTAGGTTTAAGTTTTGTGGCAGGCTTTCATAGAAATCTTTTGGTATTCTAAAATCTGGCCATAGTTCCTTTGGTGGTAGGTATTTCTCTACTTTTTCTAAATTTACCATTGCCATATTTAAAACTAAAAGTAATAGGTCCTTAAAGTTTTCGGTTCTAGATCGAGTATGGCAGTTTTTAACAAGACTCAAAGTGTTTTTTATGTAGGAACAACTTAAGTTGTCGTGTAGTTTATCTTAAAAAAGAGAAGGCTTCTCACCCAGTTTTTAGCTCGGCAAGAATTTTAGCTATTATAGCGCTACTTATCGTGGCATGAACCATCGCTAGATGGCTCACAAAGTTTGGGATATAACGTCTGAGTTCTTCGCATTCTACATCGATTTCTGGCAATTTTGCCTGATTTTCATCTAGAAATATTACCTTGACAGCCCTATTCTTACTCCAAGTCTCAATCGCCATTTTTATGCCTCTCGATTCCCCGCTTCCGCAAATTATTACTGCATCCTTTTTTCTTTCAACGGGATTATATTTTCTTAGGATCCTGAAGAGAACTTCTTCATCCCTTTCTCTTACCTTGCATGAATTGACCCTAAGCATGAATTTTGGGCTACTCGGTATTTCAGAGAAGAGCGGAGGGGAAATGGCAATTACAAAGTCCGAGGTGCTCTTCAGTCCCAGTAATCCGCCAAGGCTGTGACCAATTGCTAAAATGTAGCNATATTTTTTTCTGATTTCCCTTATCACACCTTCCACATCATTGATGACATCCTCGTCAAAAAGTTGTTTGTTTTCCCCGTGACCTCTTAGGTCTATAACATAAGAATCGTAGCCCATTTCAGCAACTTCGTAACCTAATCCTAACATTTCGTATTTGGATGAAGAATAACCGTGAATAATNAAAGCGGCCTTTGAGCTTCCAGCTTTTACAAAAAACGCTGGAACTTCTTTGTCGTCTAAACTTTTAAATTTGAGTTTAAATACTTCCATATTTTTTAAGAACTTCTTTACATTATAAGGGTTTCGTTTTAAGGAGCTCGAAAAGATCTTGATTTTAATAGTAAAACAAATAAAAAATATAAAAATCTATATTTTAAAATTTATGCTGCCTTCTTTACAGGTGGTTTCATCAATGTTGCCGCTATAATCATTCCAAGAATCGCAAGTGCTGCAACATATGGGAATGCTGCAATGTATGCCCCGAAGATATCCTTTGCCTGCCCTACGAGTAGGTTCCCAATCATAGCTCCGGCTCCATAAGCTGTGAAGACCAGTCCATAATTTCTCGCATAGTCTTTGACCCCGAAGAATGCTGCAGTCGAAGCTGGAGCGATTGCAAGCCATCCACCCAGATTAAGCCAGAGAATTGCAAACACTATTGTGTAAACTGCCAGAGATGCGGGATACAGATAAATCGCCATCGAAGCTAAGAATATCAGCGTGAAGGATATCAACGCTGTCCGCATGGGTTTAAGTTTGTCCACTATCCATCCAAAAAGCGGTCTTCCAAATCCATTGCAGCATGCAAACGGAATAACAAGTGCTGTAAGTGTTGCAGAAATCTCTTTCTCTGATATTCCGATATTCTTTGCAACTTCAAGACCTACAGGCTTTGAAACACCAATTGCCAGCAAACCCGCCAAGGTTCCTATGGTGTAACATATCCAGAGGCCGTAAAATGACTTTGTTCTGACCATCTCATTTCGCATGAAATCAACTGTTGGAGCCTTGGCAGCACTTTCAGGTGGTTTCCATCCCTTTGGTGTCCAACCTGCTGGAGGGAAGCGGAGAATCGAAGCGCATACAATGATTATAGCAGCATAAAGAATTCCAAGCATTCGAAGTGCATTCTCGACACCATATGCTGCCATTAGAAAATCCATAAGTGGTCCTGTGATTGCAGCCGAGAATCCAAAACCTAGGATTGTTAAACCTACAGCAAGTCCACGTCTGTCAGGGAACCACCTGCCGGAAGTGACTATTGGGCAATTGTAGGCAATTCCGACACCAATTCCACCTATCACTCCATAAAGAAAAACCAACGAAAGTGGAGACGTTGCAAAAGAGGCTGCAAACCAACCTATACCAACGATGATGCCACCGAGAATTGCAATCTTTCTGGGCCCGTATTTTTCGATGTATCTCCCCATAAGCGGCATTGTAAGCGCAAATAGGAGTAGAAAAACTATGAATGGCAGCTGCATCTCTGTTGCTGTTGGTTTTAGATTATAAACAGTTTCAAATAACTTTCTAATAGGTATTTGGATTATGCTGTAGGCGTATATTGCTCCCAGAGAAATGTTTATAATCAAACCAGCCAGCACTAGTATCCATCGACCCTTTTCTGCTTCCATTCCAAGTATTTTCGTTTCTTCCGCCATATACTATCACCTTTTACTTATCTTGTTATTAAAAATTTGATTATCTTAAAGTTTATAAAGTTTTTTGAAAAATTTAAATTAAATATGTAATAAATGAAAGATAAAATTAATTAAATAACAAAACTTTTTTGTTGCTATCATTTTGGGTTATTGCTAGGCTAAATGAAACTGGTAAAATTATTTAATGAATTGTTGAGACTTTAAGAAATCGCAGATATGCTTTGCTATCTTTTTTAAGATACTTTCGAATTCTTCTCCTCCAATTCTGACAATTAGAACTGCATTGGAATCTGGTGGAGGCGGTGCAGCCATTTCTAGATTCTCAATATTCATATCTCTCACATATTTGGCTATAACACCTTTGGGTATTTTTAAGTCTCCCCTTTCAATTAAAAGACCATTATGCTTTGCACCTGGCATTTCTATAAAAAGCAAGAAAATCCCGTATCCTTTTCCTATTTCAACCTCGTTTGCCTTGAACCTCAGGTTGTATCCCTCAACAATGCCTTCAAACTCTGCTTTCATAATCTCAAACCCATTTTACTCATTTCCTTCTCAAAGATTCTGGCATATTCATCTTTAAACTCCGGTATTTTCATAGCATCTTCTATTTTGCCCAGAAGTATTAAAGCTATACCCTTGTAGATTTTGGCTTCCAACATGCTTGGATCAATTCTTAGAGCTTCATCAAAACATTCTATACTTTTCTCGTATTTTCCTAGACTCATTAATGCATATCCTTTGGCCGTAAGCGCTAGGGCATCTCTCTGCTTTTTAAGAACCTCATCAAGGATTTCCAAAGCTTCCTCAAACCTGCCGAGACTGTTTAGACATACAGCTTTCATCTTTAGTAAACTCAGTCTTTCCGGATTTGCATGAATTCCCTTATTGCAACAGAAAATCGCCTCCTCAATGTATCCATGTTTAATAAGAATATTTGCAGCTTCACCCCATTCAATATCCCCAGTTATGCTTTTTATGAGTTCCTCATATGTTTTTTCTATAACTTCCCCGCAATTGCCTACTATTGGCATCCCGTGACCTGGCAACAAAGCTTCAACGGGGATTTTTCTAATAGCTCTTATAGATAAAATATATTCTCTGATGTCACCCATTGCAGCTGGATTCGGTATGGCTACTGAGCCCGGTAGCACGGTGTCCCCTGTAAAAAGCGTTTGCGAGTCTTCATGATATAGGCATATGCTGTCTATTGAATGCCCAGGCGTATGGATGACTTTGAGGTTGCTGTCACGTGCTTTCAGAATTTCTCCGCCTCTGACATTTGTAACCTTCCAGCCTATTTTATTGATTATTTCCCTAAGCGTTACGGGCCCCATTTCATGCATTACGATCTCTAGATCCTTTCTTGTGTTCTGATAGTTCATTAGTTCCAACACGCCCATACAATGGGTGTAATCGCCGTGGGTTATGATAATCCTTTTGATGTCCGAAGGATCAAATCCGAGCTCAAAGAGCTCTATGAAGGCTGTATAATCGTTTCCAGGATCTATGATAGTCAGACCATCATCCAAAATTACATAGGAATTTGACGAAGAGTAAAAGCCCTCCAAAAAAAGTATTTTTTTAAAAAAGGGATGGGGCGACAGTTCGGATAGGAAGCGCCAGCTCATTTTTCTCACTAGGGCGGCATGTATTCCAGATAGTAATGAAACTTCATTTTGTCTTCTGGCCACCATTTGCTCGATCTAACTTCCTTGTTGGGATAAACTTCAACTACTTTTTCACCCTTCTTTATAGCCTTGATTGTCATCTCCAAAAAATGCCATGCCGTCAACCGATACTTGGTTATAACATCTGGTGGCAACACTACTGTAAGGCCTGACTCTTTAGCAGTTGACCATTCAAATTCCTCCTTAGGCTCGGCAACTTTCTCGCCTTTGTAGTTATAAACGGCATCGATAGTTCCAATAACTTTGTCGCCGGGCTTAACTTGGTATTCCTCGTAGATTTCATCCGGGAGATGCCACCAAAGGGCTCTGAAACCAGTTTTAACGTAACCTCTAACTAACATAGGATCAAAACCACAAACAACTACGCGACATTTTGCGGGCATTCTCACACCTCCAGCTTTTTGATTATATTTTTGCAAAGCTCATCAACTTGTTCATAACAAAACGATAAAAAATTACTAATATGCGACTCATTTATGTAACCACACTCGTACAGCCTTCTTAAATAGGGTAGAATGTATTCTTCGATTTCAAAGATGAAATCTCTTTCACACCCTGGGTATGGTAATTCTTCATAGGACTCTCTCCATGCTAGAACCATTTTTTTCAGAGTTTCTATTTCTTTTTCAAATGATTCTCTCATAACCGATGCACTTCTTGACAACCAAATTCTCCGGTATGCACCAGTAGAACGGCCAGTGGAGCTTCTTACACCAGCCGATAATGTCTGCTGGAGGTAGCTTTGAATCCTTTATTACTGGCTTGAGATACTTACAGGTCCAGCATATATGGTCGGTTTTTTTAGCAGGTTCGAGGATTTTCAGCCTAAATTGTTCAGGCGTTAGCTTCTGCTCGGCTTCGGCCATATTCACCACTCTCTAACTTCACCCTTCCTAAGCTTCACCTGATATTCCTTCCAAACATCTGGAGCTAGCTTTTCGATGTCCCACTTAAAGCCCTGTGAACCTGCTAGACCAGACGATGGTGGCTGAGGCGCCCAACCTCTTACTGGTCTGCCTCTTATGCTAAACTTTACTACATCGGCCTTTCCTAGGTATATTTCTCTTGGTAAGCACGTATAAGGTCTTGTCTTACCAGGTGTTCCCGGTCTGAATCTCTCATAGCCATCCAATGGTTTGTCAGCATAGAGCGGCATTATATCATATGGTTCTCCGGGTGGCATCTCCTTTGGTCCTTCGTAGTAAAAGCCTTGAATTATGTGCACGTAGTAAACTCTATCGCAACCAGCACATTTTACCTTCCCCTTCCAGTTCCAAAAAGTATAAGGATCCAAATAATTGACAGTATTACAGTATTTGCACCATATGATTTCTGTCAAGGTCATCACCCCCTATTTATATAATTCCCTTTTCATACCACTCCTTTATCTTGCTTATCGGATATCCAAGTAATTCATGATACACTCTTATGTTATCGGCTCCAACTGGTCTCCATACCCATCTAACTCTCCTCGGCGTCTCTGAGAGCATACCAACACTGAATCCACCCTGTACAAGAACATCTCCAAAGATTGGATCTTCGATCCATCTTATCGTGCCCCTTTCTCGGAAGTGCTGGCACTCATAAACTTCCTTGTCGTTCATGACTGGCATCGCGAGTAGACCCGCATTTGTCAATATCTCAACAACTTCCGATCTAGTCTTATCAGCTGCCCACTGCTCCAGTGCTCCATATATCTCCATTTGAGCCTCGGGCTTCAATCTCTCTTTGTGCGTCTTGTACTTTTCCCAGAGATCCGGTCTGCCAATTACGTAGCAGAGCTCTCTAAAGTCCTGATCTTGGAAAGCACTCACCATGACATATCTCGCTTCTTCTCTTAGTTGCGGATTTGGATCATCTGGGTAATCCGACTTTCCTGTTCTGATGATCCCATGCACACAAAGCTGAGTATCCCAGTTACCCCATCTCTGTCTGACAATTCCGAATCTTCCATATAGCGGAATTCCATAGCCACACGCCCTTGTAGAGCAGTGAACTTGGGAGAATTCAATCATGGTTCCCAGTCCTGTCTTTCTCCGCCAATAAAGCGCTGCGAGAATACCGACTGTTATCATCGTTCCGGAGTACCAGTCTATGACCCAATTCGTATGCTTTACCGGATGACCACCGAAATCTTCATGGAAACCAGTTATGCTCGCAAGTCCACCTTGTGCTTGTCCTAATATGTCGTATGATCCTCCGAACACTTTTGGTCCATAGCCAAAACCTCCTCCCCACACGTAAATGAACCTCGGATTTATTTCCATGAGTTGCTTGTATCCTATTCCCCATCTATAGAACGTCCCGGGTCTGTAACACTCCGTTAATCCATCTGACATCCTAACCAAGTTGTAGACAATCTCTCTTGCTTCTGGTCTGTGATAGTCGAGCGTGATGAAGTACTCGTTCAAGTTTGCATTCATGAAACCAAGACCTGTTCCTGTGAGAGGTCTCGTGTCATGTAGCGGATACAGATAGGCTTCGTTAAAGGGCGACGTATGCCTCATTGGATCGCCAACTCTTGGCATCTCTATTTTGATACATTCTGCACCTAGCTCGGCCAAATTCGAAACCGAGTGCGGCGTAAATATGTACATCGTGCAACTCAACCATCTAATTCCTTTGAGAGCTTCTGGCTTCTCGAAGGTCTTTTTTGGATCGAAAATCTTTCTGCAGTATTCCTCAAATGGCATCTTTTCAAGTTCCAACTCTTCTGGTCCAGGTATGTCTTCAAACTTGATTTCAGGCTTAACCTTTTCTCGCATATCCCCCACCCTTTTAAAAATTTAAATTTTATTATAATTCATATAATCCCTTTCTCCTTTAATTCTCTTAGCTGAGTTGGACCGATTCCCAAATATTTACTGTATATGTGCTCGTTATCTATTCCCAGCGGTCTTCCCAACCATTTAACTCTAGCAGGCGTTCTGTGCTGGTATGCGAGCGGTGGTGTGCAGTAGAGAATAGGACCATAGTATTCGTCCTCTATAATATCGATGTACTTTCTATATTTAAAGTGATAATATTCAGCTACCTCATCGAGATACTGCAGAGGACCGGCAGCGATCTCGTACTCCATCAGCTTCTCCTCGGCCTGATCTCTCGTAATGTTTCTCAACCACATCGTTGTCAGAGTATAAGTCTTTATCAAGGCCTCTAAAGCGTTTCTTGCTGCCATTTCCTTGAGTAACGGATCCTCACTGATCAGTCTTTCGAACTGCGGGAAGTCTCTTGAGATACACATTCCTATTCTGTACCAGAGCCTGTCTGACTGGCCTCCAATCATCATATATCCATCTTTACAAGGATTCCACGCATACTGATTGAGATTGGGATCCCAAGAACCAGTTCTTGCCTTTATGCTCCTGTTAAAGGCATACCATGAAATGTCAAAGTCCAAAATCTCCATCAGAGCTTCAGCCGCAGTTACTTCTATAAACTGCCCTTTTCCACTAACTTCATCTCTATACCAAAGAGCTGCCAGGATGTTGACCGCAGCTTGCTCGCCTGCAACAAGATCTGCTATGTAAGCACCAGATCTTGTTGGATCACCTCCAGAACCTCTTGGAAGGAAATCTGGTGGATAGCCTGTATTGTGGACGAAAGAACAGGCTACTTGACCAAAAGGCTCAAGCATCCACTGCCCAAATTTTGAAACTCTGTCTTTCATTGGGCCCCACTGGCCTAGAATCCCTATCCAGCAGTATATTAATCGTGGATTAATCTTCGAAAGTTGTCTGTAGCCAATTCCGAGCTGGTCGAAATAGCCTGGTGGATAGTTTTCAATAACAATATCAACCTGCGGTATCAGCTTTTTGAAGAGTTCCCTTCCCTCCGGATGCTCAAGATTTAGTGTCACTGAATATTTGTTCCTCATCTCGTGTATGAATTCGAGACCGCACAATTCACCTTTCACGTTATCTCTGAGCATGTATTCTTCTCTTCCAAATGGTGTTAAGTATCTAAGTGGGTCGCCTGTCGGTGGTTCAATTTTTATAACTTCAGCTCCAAGCTCGGCTAGCAGGGAAGAACAGAAAGCATTACTCAGTCTCCAAATACCTACATCTAGTACTCTAATACCTGTTAAAGCTTCTGGCTTTGTAAATCTTTTCTCATAACCAAGGATTTCCTCCAACCATACAACATAATCTAGAGCTTCTGGACCCCTTTTTCGGTAAATTTCTTTTGCCTCTTCGAGAGTTGCAGGTGGAGTAACAGGCCACGGTCTAGGTCTTAGGACATCTTTTGGATCTTTTATTTCAATCTCTTCTTTTGTCATTTCCCCACCTCCTCCAAAATTTACATTTAAAGTTAATAACTTTTTTAGTATTTAAAGTTTTTCCTTTCTTCATTATATATGTTATTACATATCTATAAATATGTTGTTAAAAATTTAAGATTTTTACGATCCAGTCATATGCTGCATGAAAGATATTTAAGCAAAAATCATTATAGTATGAAGCTGAATTTATCTGATTTTTGAAGCGAAAAGCTTATATACCAAAAACACTAACAAAATGTTAGTGAGGTGAGGTGTATGTGGAGAAGGGGCTGGGTGGATCCATTTGAGGAGCTGAGAAGGACGGTTGAAAGGCTTAACAGAATGCTCTTGGAGGGCTTTGAGACATTTGGATTCAGAGAAACGGTCGCAGTCGATGTGATCGATGAAGGAGACAAGGTAAGAGTTATAGCCGATCTGCCGGGATTCAAGAAGGAAGAAATAGAAGTCTTCTTTGAAGGAAACGATCTCGTAATAAAGGCTGAGAGCAAGGAAGAAATGGAAGAAAAGGGCAGGGAGTTCATAAGAAGGGAGAGAAGATATGGAAGAATATATAGAAAGGTTGCTCTTCCAGAAGGTCTGAAGCTCGAAGGAGCTAAGGCTAGCTACAGGAATGGAGTGCTGGAAGTCGAGATTCCGAAGGAAAAGGTTGAAAAGAAGATCATACCTCTTGAGTGAATTTCAATATTTCTTTTGAAGCCTTTTCCGCACATGCAAGGGCTATGCTCATTCCCTTTCTTCCGAATCCGTTGAGCTGAAACAGTCCCTTTATTTCTGAGAAACCTATTTTTGGTCTTCCATTTGGCGTTTCATCGTAGATACCAGCCCACTGTCTTAAAACCGCAAGTCCCTTGAGCTTTGGCACCAGTTCTGTTGCGAGCTTTGCGTAGCGAATTAGGAAATCAAGACTGCTCCTCATATCTCCATTTGCTCTTCCAACTATTCCTCCAACAATTTCTCCACGCATCGACTGACTCAGGAAAAGGCCATTTGAGACATGCATGATGTATGGATCTATGTAGGGCTTTATGCTCTCTGTGACGCATATTTCTTCCTTTACTATTGTTTTCTGATCCTTTATTCCAAGTTTCTCGTTTATCTCCTTGCTCCAGGCTCCAGCGGCGTTCACAACCACATCTGCTTCTCGAAATTCACCGAAATTTACCCCTTTTACCTTTCCATTTTCTGCGACAACTTCCACTTTTGTGAAATCTCGAACTTCAACTCCCAGCTCTCTGCAACCCTTTGCAAGCCCCCAGATCACAGCCCATGGGAACACGACGGCACCCTTTGGGTAAAAGCTTGCGAATTTGAAAGCTTTCGTGTTTATGTCCTCGAAGATGTCCTTCACTTCTTCTGGTTCGAGCATCTTTACCTTCAAACCGGCCTTCTTCTGCACTTCTATTTCTCTAAGTTCATCTATGCTGTTCGCAAGCTTGAGATAGCCGTTTCTTCTAAGGAGGAAGTTGAATCCTATTTCTGACTGAAGCTTATCGTATAGTTCTTCGCTTCTAATTGCAAGCTTTATCAGCTCCTCATCTCCAAACTGCGCAGTAATTCCGCCAGAATTCCTCCCGCTCGCTCCATGCAACAGGAACTTCTGCTCATAAACTTCGACCTTCACGCCCTCTTTAGCTAGGAAGTATGCCGTTGCAAGGCCAGCTATTCCAGCTCCTATTACCGCTACTTTCATTTCTCCTCACCGCTTGCAAGGATATAAAGCGGAACAGGGTTCACGGGTGGTCTTTGAGTTGTTATTCCAATTTCTTCGATGCTTTTTCCTGTTTTCTGGCTAAGAATTCTGAGAATATGCATGAGACATCCCTTTCCCTGACAGGGGCCAGTTGTTGCGCCCGTGTATCGTTTGAGGCTTTCTATGTCATCGTAGCCCATCTCGATCGCATGTATTATTTCCTCTTCCGTAAGATCCTCGCATCTGCATACGACTTTTCTCATTCTTTCACCTTTCTTACAGCTCTAACTTCATATATCAGCCTCGCATCCATCTCAACTCTAACAAGAGCGGTCTGATCATTTCTTTCGGGCGGTAAAACCCAGTTGACAACCCCTATGCCAACAACTTCTCCCTTTCTGTTCAGGAGCTCTACCTTGTCTCCCTTTTTTAGCCTGGGGAGCATCTCGTATTGTAGCGTGACTTCTCCTTTGCCATCTTCTCTCAACCTGAGCATGAATATCGCAAGCCCCGGACAGACGCGTATGCAGTTCAGGCAACCAGTGCACTTCTCGTAGTCCACAACAGGAGGATCGTTTATGTTCTCCATCTTTATCGCATTTGCTGGACAGGCTTCGTAGCATGGACTGCAGGGAATTGGCTGCGGGCATTCTATGTATGCCACTGACTTCTTCTTCAACCTCTCCTCGCTTGGAAATGGAGGCAGCTCATCCAGCTCCGCGTAACCTCTTTCGAGATACTTCATAACTCCACCTCCTTTGCAAGAATGCACTTCTCAATTCCGCAGACTATCCTTTCACCAAATGGCCCGGCTCTGAATTCTTCCAGTTCCTTCAAAGCTTCTTCAAGCTCTCGCTTTGCCTCATCTCTCCCAATTCCTAGGCTGATTACGGCATGGATTCCAGCAATTTTTCCATTCATGATAGCAGAAGTTGCCTCCTCTATTCCTGCAACATCTCCTGCGACGTAAATCCCCTCAACGCTTGTTTCGTTAAACTTCGTCCTCAAGGGCACGAGTCCTCCGAGTTCCGGAACGAACTTCATCCTGCAACCAGCTTGGTAAAGCAGTTCATGCGTCGGAGACAGACCAACTGCTATGCATATGAAATCGCAATCTATTTTCTTCTCACTTCCCGGAATCGGTTTCCACTTGTCGTCTATCTGCGCTATCACTGCACCTTCAACTTGTTCCTTCCCCAGAGCTCTCAGAATGGTGTGCCTAACATATATCGGCACACCTAGCCTTCTAACCTTTGCTGCGTGAACGAAGTAGCCACCAATTCTCGGCATAGCCTCTACTATTGCCGCAACTTCAACACCAGCCTGCAGGAGCTGGTAGCTCAGAATTAATCCAACGTTACCTGAGCCGACTATCAGTCCTCTATTTCCCGGCTTTATTCCGTATACGTTCATCAGCGTTTGAACGCCTCCGGCTCCATAAACGCCCGGAAGATCGTTGTTTTCAAAGATGAGCGTCCTTTCGTATGCTCCAGTTGCAACGATGATCTTTTTCGGAATTATCCTGAGGAGCTTCTCCCTTTCAACTGCCCCGACTTCTTTTTCGTATATTCCGAAAGCTTTTGTTTCAAGTCTGATGTCTACATTTGGAATTTTTCTCAGCTCTTCTTCAAGTATCTTTGCAATTCTTATTCCCCTTGTTCCGGCCATTTGCTTTGCAGATCCGAAAAATCTGTGTGTTTGCTTCACCAGCTGTCCTCCAAGGGATGGATTTTCATCTATTAGGAGAACCTTGGCTCCATATTTTCCAGCGTTTATGGCTGCACTCATTCCAGCGGGCCCACCGCCAATGACTAATACGTCGCATTTGATTTGTTCATATTCAGCTTTCCCCTGAAATTCAACCTTTGGAGCATTTCCAAAGCCTGTGAACTTTCTTAACTGCGAGTTGAAGAAATCTCGGAGTATTTTGCTGTTGAACTTCGTGTATTGGCTGCCATGTGGAAAAATGCGGTCGATCATTTTATCCAAAATTGCAAGAAAATCTTTCTCAGCGTTTGGAAAACCGCTCTGCGTTCTGATCTGCATTCCATCTCGGACATAAACCTTGCAAGTTCTAACGTTCGGAACTCCGTCGACTTCCATCATGCATGCGGAACATTTTCCTATTGCACAGAAAAATCCCCTTGGCCTGTGCCAGCGAAAAGATCTGCTGAATATTCTTACTCCACTAGCATAAAGAGCTGCAGCTACTGTTTCTCCTTCATAGGCCTTTATAGGTTTTCCATTGAAGTAGATCGTCACTTCTTTTCCACGNTTGAACTTCAGTATCGGGTGATCGATCAGTCTTCCATCTAAGACGTCCGCCATTTTAGATCCCGCAAAAAATGGGAGAAATATTGATATTAGTCTTTCGCGGTTTGGAAGAAACATCTCCTAAAGTTTTATAAACCTGAGCACTTGCGGAATTTATGCCAGAAGATCAGAAAAGGACTATAATAATCGATTATAAAAAATGCGTAAGTTGTGGAATATGCGCATCCCTTTGCCCNCATAAGGCAATGGAAATGGTTGATGGTCATCCGGAAGTGACAGGAAATTGCAAGGTATGCGGGCTTTGTGCCAGCAGTTGCATTACAAATGCCATNGAGATGTTTGCAACNAAGTTCAGAAATGAGGCAATAATTGGTGAAATTGGCAAAAGCAACCTGATAGCCTGCAGAAGGAAGAGCAAGGAAGGAGTTACCTTACTCTGCATTTCCAGACTCGACATGATCCATCTTGCAGAAGCTCTTGCGAAGCATGGGAGTGTTGCAGTTCTAAGCTGCAGAGAAGATTGCAGGAACAGTCCCGGAGCTCTTGAGGCAGAAAGTAAGATAAAGGCAATGCAGATAGCACTGGAAAAGCTTGGGCTTGAGAGAGAAAGAATCGCTTTCAACGAAAATGCCAGAACTTTTGAACCTTTAAATGCTGAAAAGGCGGAGCTTTTGAGAGCTGTTGCAAGAGACAGAAATGTAAGAGCGCTGACGGCAAAGATGAGAACGATAGTGGAGATAGGGAACGTTTATGGGGAAAGGATCGAAGCCGATAAATACGAGAGGATTCTTTCAGATGCCATAGAAACAGCCATAAGAGTTGCCAAGATCTTGAGGAGCATTGAAGTAGAATCAAAAGTTTCCGAAATAGCAGAAAGAACTGGAATCGCAAAGAGTGAAGTTGTTTCGACAGTAGTTGAAATGAAGAGAAGGGGTTTGGTTGAGATATCTGGAGAGGATGAGCTTACAGTTAGGGTGGTGAAATGAGCGTTCTGGTAGTTGGCGGAGGTATTGCGGGAATTCAGGCGAGCTTGGATCTTGCAGATTCTGGTTTAAAGGTTTATCTGGTTGAAAAATTGCCAGTGATAGGCGGAAGGATGAGCCAGCTTGACAAGACATTTCCAACGAACGATTGCTCGATGTGCATTCTTTCGCCGAAGCTGAACGAGGTTGCTAGGCATGAGAATATAGAAATAATAAGCAATGCGGAAATCTTGGCAGTTGAAGGCGAAGCTGGAAATTTCACTGTAAAGATAAAGAGAAATCCGATCTATGTCGATCGCTCGAAGTGCACAGGCTGTGGCGTTTGCGCAAAGCTCTGCCCAGTGAATGCGATCGATGAATACAACGAAGGAATGAGCTTCCGTTCTGCAATCTTCCTTCGCTATCCCCAAGCCGTTCCGAAGGTCTATGTGATCGACAAGAGCAGATGCGTTGGTTGCGGAATCTGCCAGAACGTCTGCGTTGCTAAGGCTGTAGATTACAGCCAGAGAGAGGAAATAATATCGCTGAAAGTTTCCTCGATAATCCTCACTCTGGGCGGAAAGCTGTTCGATGCGAAGAGGAAGGGAGAATACGGATATGGAATTTATCCAAACGTGATAACAAGCATTCAGTTCGAGCGCCTTTTGTCAGCTACAGGACCATTTGAGGGGCATGTATTCAGAAGCGATGGAAAAGTTCCGAAGAAGATCGCAATACTCCAGTGTGTTGGCTCAAGGGATGCCAAAACAAATCCATATTGCTCATCTGTCTGCTGCACATATGCTACGAAGCATGCGATAATAGCGAAGGAGCATATTCCAGATGCGGAGATACACATATTCGCAATGGATGTCAGAACTTTCGGAAAAGGCTTTGAAGAGTATGCCAGAAGGGCAAAAGAAGAATATGGTGTGATCTATCACAAGGCAAGGGTTGCAAAGATATTCCAGAAGAAAGATGGAAATCTTTTATTAAAATACGAGAAAGATGGAAAGAGCTTTGAAGAAGAATTCGACCTGGTTGTGCTTTCCGTAGGTTTTGAAGCCTGTGAGGATATAAGAAAATATTCCGAGATCTTCGGAATAAATCTTAACGAATACGGCTTCATACTCACGAACTCCTTCAGCCCGGTTGAAACTTCTAGGCCTGGAATATTCGTTGCAGGAGTTGCCTGTGAGCCAAAGGATATTCCAGAAAGCGTTGCTCAGGCAAGTGCTTCCGCTGCAAAGGCTCTGGCTTATGAAAAGGAAGAGAACAACTAGCAAAGAAAGAAGTTACCCGCCGGAAAAGAAATGTCATAGGCGAACCGCCGAGAATTGGTGTTTTCGTCTGCCACTGCGGAATAAACATTGCATCAACTGTAGATGTTGAGGAGCTGACGAATTTTGCAAGAACACTCGATGGAGTCGTATTTGCAGATCACGTGCTTTTCGCATGTTCGGCTGATTCACAGGAAAAGATAAAGAAGGCCATAAAGGACTACGATTTGAACAGAATCGTCGTCGCAGCTTGCACTCCGAGAACGCACGAGCAGCTTTTCAGGAAGACTCTGATGGAAGCCGGACTGAATCCATATCTATTCGAGTTCGTCAACATAAGGGAGCACTGCTCTTGGGTTCATTCTGATAAAAATAAGGCTACCGAGAAAGCAAAGAGTTTGCTGAGCGCAGGCGTTTCTAAGGCAAGGATCCTCGAGCCACTTCAGTTCGTCGAAGTTGGTATGACAAAGAGAGCGCTGATTTTGGGCGGAGGACTTGCTGGAATGGCCGCTGCTATAGAACTTGCAAAGAATGGCATTGAATGCTATTTGGTTGAGAAAGAATCCGAGCTTGGGGGAAATCTAAGGCACATATACTACACTATAGACGGCAAAAATCCGCAGGAATTGCTTAAAAGCTTGATATCAGAAGTTGAGAAAAATGATAAGATAAGAGTTTTCAAGAATTCAACCCTTGAAAGCGTTGATGGATTCGTTGGAAATTACAGAAGCAGGATAAAGACTCCAAATGGCACGGTTGAGGTTGACCATGGAGTAATTATAGTTGCAACAGGTGCAAGAGAATACAAGCCAAAGGAGTTCAGCTATGGGCATGAAAGAGTAATAACGCAAGTAGAGCTTGAGGAGAGAATTGCAAAAGGAAATGTTCCGAACAGCGTTGTNATGATCCAGTGTGTTGGAAGCAGAAACGAGGAAAGACCTTACTGCAGCAGAATCTGCTGTCAGGTTGCAATAAAGAATGCTTTGAAGATAAAGGAGCTGAATCCGGAAGCAGAAGTCCTAATTTTGTTCAGAGACATAAGGACATATGGCTTTCTGGAAAAGTATTACGAAAAAGCTTCAAGGCTTGGAGTCATCTTCATCCATTACAATCCAGAAAATCCGCCAGTAGTCAGGACAAATGGTGAAGAAGTCGAGGTCGAGTTTTACGATGAAATACTGGGCGAAAGGCTAATTTCAAAGCCAGAACTCGTCGTTCTTAGCTCTGCTACAATTCCGAATGAAGACAACGAGGAGCTTTCAAAGCTTTTGAAGGTTCCCCTTGACCAGAACGGCTTTTTCCTTGAAGCACATCCAAAGCTTCGTCCAGTTGACTTTGCAACTGAGGGAATTTTCCTAGCTGGAATAGCTCATAGCCCGAGATTGATACCGGAAACGATATCCCTTGCCTTGGCAGCTGCTTCAAGGGCGATGACTCTGCTATCGAAGGATAAGATAATCATGGAAGCCAGCAAGGCTGAAGTTACAAGAGAAAAATGCGATGCCTGCGGCATATGCGTTAAAGCTTGCCCAGTCAATGCGATAGAGATAGTTGAATTCAGAACAAGAACAGGTGTTGAGCTGAAGGCTTCAGTGAAGAAAGCTGTATGTCTTGGCTGCGGAATCTGCAGCGCTTCGTGTCCCAAGGGAGCTATAGTTGTCAAGGGCTTCACTTTTGATCAGATTAAGTCTGCATTGGATGGTCTGCTTGAGGTGAGCGCATGAAGATAGTCGTATTTGCATGTAACTGGTGCAGTTATGCCGGAGCTGATTTAGCTGGAGTTAGCAGACTGAAGTATCCAGAGGATGTAAGAATTATCAGAGTTATGTGCTCGGGAATGGTAAATCCAGCTTGGATTCTGAGAGCTTTCAGAAAAGGGGCTGACGGAGTTGTCATAGCCGGCTGTCATCCCGGTGACTGCCACTACATGGTAGGGAACTACCATGCGAAAAAGAGGTATATTCTTTTGAAGGAGCTGTTGAACTTTATAGGCTTTGAAGACGAGCGATTGAAGCTTCTTTGGGCATCGGCATCTGAGGGAAAGAAGTTCGCCGAAGAAATGACTGCATTTAGGAATTCTCTTGAAAAGCTTGGAGAACAGGATCAGTTGAGGTGGAAAGGATGAGAGAGGTTGAAAGAATTAGAGAAGCTCTGAGGAATTCGAATGCAGAAAAAATAGTTGCTTTCGTAAAAAAGGAGAATGAACCAAGAGAAGTCCTTGCCGTTTTAAGCCAGGAAGAGATAGATAGGGTTACTTTTTCTCCTCTTTCCGTTAACAATCCGGCAAAGCTTTTGATGCAGTTGAATGGCAAGATTGCAGTAGTCGCAAAGGGATGCGATGCGATGGCAATAAGGCAGTTGATAAAGGAGGGAAAGCTCAAAAGGGAGAACCTCTTCATAGTTGGAATCTCGTGCAAAGGTGTTGCCAATTACAGAAAGTTATCGAAGATAGAAAAGCTCAGTAAAATAAAAGAAGTATATCTCGAAGGAGATGAGCTAGTTTTGAAGCTTGAGAATGGGGAAAAAAGGATTCCATTCATAGAGGTCATGGAAGAGAACTGCCTTTACTGCAGAAATCCAACGCCTGTTATTTACGATGTGCTGATAGGAGAGCCGAGAAACGGCATAACGGATTTCAGGGACATCGAAGAAATGGAGAAGATGAGCAGAGAAGAAAGATGGAATTATTGGATTTCCCAGTTCGAAAGATGCATTCGCTGTCATGCTTGCAGAAGCGTCTGCCCGCTTTGCTACTGCGAGGAATGCATGGTTGATCCTTCAAATCTAGCAATATCTCCAATGAGCACGGCTGAAGAAAAGGCAAGCTATCCGAGATTGCTTGGAAAAACCGTCAACGCAAAGGACAATGCGATTTACCATATAATTCGCGTTTTGCACCATGCTGGAAGGTGCTCCGGCTGTGGGGAATGTGAAAGGGCATGTCCAATGGAGTTGCCCTTAAGAAAGCTGGAGAGAAAGCTTGAAAAAGTTGTCAGAGAAATCTTTGGCTACGATCTCAATGAGGATGTTCCGTTCTTCTCCAAGCTTGACATAGTGGGTGATTAGCATGATCTACGAAGGAGATTTCCTTAGGGATGCGATTTCGAAGCTAATCGCAGAAGGCTACGTTGTTTTCGCTCCTGTGAAGTTTAAGGACTTCCACATTTTCAGGGAAATCAAATCCGCCGAAGAAGCCGACTTCGATTATTTGCTTCCAAGGAATTCTGCGAAAATTGCCGTTTTTCCGGAGAACGAGGTTTTGATGAGGTATTCCTCGTGGATAGAGGAGATCCCAATTGAAGAAAAGAAGATTGCAATTGTTGGAATAAGGGCATGTGATGCAAAGGCTATAAAATTGCTCGACAGGCACTTTTTAGAGGGATTTGTCGATCCTTATTATAGGAGCAGAAGGGAAAAGCTGCTAACAATAGCTATTGCATGCGAAGAGGCAGGAGTAAACTGTTTCTGCCAGAGCTTTGGAATAAATCCCAGAAAGCCAGAAGCGGACGTCGTTGTGCTGAAGATTGGAGAGAAATTGTTTTTAAAGGGAAACAGCGATGCTGGAAGCTCTTTTCTATCGAAGTTCAATTTGAAAGAGGAAAGCGATGAGGAATCGAAGATTAGGCAGAAATTCGAAGAGGAGAAGCTGGAAATGAGGAAAATAGAAGTTGACGTAGAAAAGCTGAAGAAGAGCTTTGATAGCTCATATTGGAAGGAAGTTGCGATCAACTGCAAGTCCTGCGGCATATGCACTTATCTCTGTCCAACCTGTTTCTGCTTCGACATATACGACGAGGGAGAAAGCAGGGGAGTAAGGATAAGAGCCTGGGACAGCTGTCAGTTCCCGTTGCACACACTTGAAAGCTCCAGCCACAATCCCAGAGCTGAAAAATGGCAGAGGCTGAGGAACAGATTTTATGACAAGTTCTACTACAATCTCAGAAAAGGAGATTTCTACTGCGTTGGCTGTGGAAGATGCATAGATTTTTGCCCGGCCGGAATCGACATAGTTGACGTTATTTCAGGGGTGAGATGATGCAGAATCCCTACGTTCCATATAGAGCCGAAATTGTCGAGATAAGGGATGAAGTGAAAGGGCCAAGGCCTATAAAGACTTTTAAAGTTAGACTTGTCGATAGAGAAAGGTTCGATTACAAATCTGGCCAG